>Ga0247727_10003443_pt1 | contig 34981 bp, 38 predicted proteins | sample WisWelCaveWW1625_FD_202498 | JGI IMG/M metagenome (GOLD analysis project Ga0247727, IMG submission 202498) | Biofilm microbial communities from Wishing Well Cave, Virginia, United States - WW16-25 | ecosystem: Environmental > Aquatic > Deep subsurface > Groundwater > Cave microbial mat | place...
CTTCGTGTTGCCTTTGAAGCCCTGCTCCGTAAAGAGGTACCGGTTCAAGGTCTTGATCGTTTCCTCCCCCGAGGCCCGCGGGCCGATCCGATCCTGCACTTCCTGCGCCATCTCATCGAGCTGTCGCCTATACGAGTTGACCGTCAGGGAAGGATAGGCATACCGGGCGATCAGAAAGGCACCCTGTTCGAGATCCATCGGGCCATCCGGTAGCGCCGCCAGCTGCATGAGTTCATCCTCGAGATTTCCACCACGGATTTCCTCAAGCACTGAGACAAGACGTTCGGCCATTTCCGGCTGTTCGATTTCCGCTTCCTGAAGCAGGGGAACCGCAGAGGGACCGATGTCGATGAGTTTACCGCTGATGGTCTGGACGATCTTTTCGTCCTCATCGGCCAGCAGTCGTATCAGGGCCCGGATTTGACTCTCGTTTATCAGCATGGTGGGACTCCCGAAAAACCCGCTCATCAGCCCATCGCCCGACGGAACACTTTGGCGCTCCCGTAGAGACAGAGGGCGTCAAAAATCACCATGACGACCACCACCATTCCGACATGGGGGAAAGCCTCAGTCCAGCCGGAAAGGATCAACGGCCGCACTGCGTCGATCGCCCAAGTCATCGGATTGAAGCGCGCCAGGAACCCCATCCACGCAGGCATCCCCGCCAAGGGCACCAAGGCGGAGCTCAAGAAAATCATCGGAAGCGAAAGGAATCCCAGGACCGAAAAGAAGTCGCCGTGACTTTTCACGGAAAAGGCCATCGCCATGGAAATCGCGGTGAGACCGACGCCAAAAAGCATCCCGATCATCAAGATCGTGGCGATACCAAGGAGCCCCGTTGCCGGCTGGACACCGAACAGAAAGGCCACCCCGAGGATCACGAGCACTTGGAGCGAGGTAATTGTCATGACGAAAATGAAGCGACTCAGGATCACGGAAGTACGATGGATCGGCGTAGTCATCAAACGCTCCAGAAACCCATTCTCCTTGTCGAACAGCAGATCGACGCCCCCGGCGAGTCCGTTGTTGAGCACCGTCATGACGACTACGCCGGCAGTCAGGAAGCTGATGTAGTCCGGGGCCTGCGTCACTTGCACATTCGCGGCCCTCTGGAACAGGTTGCCGAAGAAGATCAGCCAGAACAGCATCGGCTGTACGAGCGTGAACAACATACTAAATTTCTCGCGGCTGAGCCGCCGCACCCACCGCATCGTCAACGCATGAATTTCCTGCCAATACTCTTTCATCGCTCCGCTCAATGTTTAATGTTCAATGTTAAATGTTGAATAAAGCGAAGCTGCCTCAATTCAACATTCATCATTCCCAATTTATCATTCCGCCGCATTTGGGGTGTCGTCCTGAATGCGGCGGCCCGTGTGGGCAATGAACACATCGTCCAACCGCGGCCGGTGGTACTCAATAAACTCCAGTTGGCAATCCAACCGATTAGCGGACTCGAGGACCGCGGGGAGAGCCTTTTCTGGCGACTCGACCCGGATATCCAGGCCGGTCGGCGTTGCCTTGACCGCTCGCATCGCCGGTTGCCCCGTCAACGCGGACAACAACGTGGGGATCTTATTTCGGTCCTTCAAGGTCAACGACACGATATCGCCGCCCAGCCCGATCTTCAACTCAGCCGGCGAGCCGAGCGTCTTGATCTTTCCCCCGTCGATAATGGCCAACCGATCGCAGAGCTGGTCCGCCTCATCCAAATAATTCGTCGTCATCACGATCGTCATGCCGCGCCCCTTCAACATCCGCACGTAGTCCCAAATTCGGAGCCGGCTCTGCACATCCAAGCCCAACGTCGGCTCGTCGAGGAACAGTATCTTGGGGTCCGGCAAGAGACCGCAGGCAATGTCGAGCTTCCGCTTCATCCCCCCGGAGTAGGTTTTCGCCGCGCGATCGGCAGCCTCTTCCAGTTCCACGAGCTTCAGCAGCTCCGCGATGCGTTTCGTTGCTTCGGCTTTGGGTAAGTGGTACAGCGCGCCGAGCAGTTCGAGGTGTTCCCGACCGGTGAGAAACCGATCGATGGCCCGTTCTTGAGGCACGTAGCCGATGAGTTGCCGGACAGCGTCCGCCTCGCGCACCGTATCGTGGCCTAAGACGCTGGCCGCACCTGACGTCGGCGTCAGCAGCGTGATGAGCGTTCTGAGCGTGGTGCTTTTCCCAGCCCCATTCGGCCCCAGCAGACCGAAAATCTCGCCTGAATAGACCTCAAACGACAGATCGGAGACGGCCGTATGGCCATCAAAGGCTTTCGTGAGCTGGGACACCTGGATCGCGATGGCGCGATCCATCAGCCCCAGCCCTTCGCGCCAGACTGATCGTGCATCATGAATTCTATGAGGTCACTGAGACGGCGGGCTTGTTGGTGAAGACTGTCGGCCTCCAGCAGAAACTGCTTTTCCAGGGGCGTACAGTCCAAGTAGGTGGACAGGGTATTGACGACGATCTCATCGCTGACTTCTTCGCGAAAAAGCTCCTCCCATGTGGGCACGTCAATGCGGGACCGGAGATAGGACTCCAGGGTGGCGAACAGGCGCCGGCGGACCGTCGGATCCAGCGACGTCTCTGTGCCCCGAACCGTAAGAGAAATCGTGGCCTCACGATAGGCTTTGTCGTACCACTCGCGTTCAATCTCAAACCGTTCCAGCCCTTGCAGCAGGATGTTGGATCGGCCATCGGCCAGGGGCTGCACGCTGGCCAATCGGCCGACACAGCCCAAGGAGAACACGGGCGGATGGCCGTAATAGTCCGCTTCCCATCCATCCTTGAGCAGGACCATCCCGATGCAATGCCCGCTCATCGCCGCATCCGAGACCATGGCACGGTAGCGCGGCTCAAAGATATGCAGGGGGAGATAGGTCTTGGGGAACAGCACGACATTCGGAAGCGGGAACACCGGAATCCGGGCGGGAATGGGAAACGGCGTCACAGGGCCACGCTGGTCGTGCCCGTGAGGCTCTCGCTCGTGATCGGTCTGCATGGCTCACGATAGCTGATGGTCGACAAAATTGTCAACGGCGCGAGACGGGCATTCTTCACCCGTCGAGTTGACGAAAACCCTTATCAACACAGGAGATTTGTGCCGGCTATCGAAGCATGGTATAAGCGCACGCAACGATTCCCGTACCTTACGGAATATCCATAACCCATGCACAAATTGTGGCCTCAGCTTCGGCACCTACTGGCCTTGGCGAGCAGTCTGCTGGTCGTCGTGCCCGGGCTCGCAGCAGATACTGCAGACGAATTCCGCTTTGCCGCGGAAGGCTATCGATATTCTTTCCCGCGCGATCACGGGGCGCATGAAGAGTTTCGCACCGAATGGTGGTACTACACCGGCCAGGTCACGGCGAAGGACGGCAGGCCATTCGGTTATGAACTCACCTTCTTCCGCCGTGGCATGCCGCGCGAACAGACAAAGACCCTGCCGTCGCAGTGGGCCGTCACGCATCTATACCTAGCCCATTTCGCCATCAGCGATCTCAGTAAGGGCCGGTTTCACTATGCGGACAAAATGAGCCGGGCCGGTTTGGGCAAGGCCGGCGCCGCGCACGATCGGCTCCACGTCTGGATCGATCGGTGGAGCACCGAATCGCCATCGGCCGCTCCCGACACTCAAACCCTCCAGGCAGCGGAGGGCGACATGGCCATCCAACTCACGGTCTCGCCGGGAAAACCGCTTGTCGTACATGGCACCAACGGGATCAGCCGCAAAGGCTCGGCCACAGGACAAGCCTCCCATTACTATTCCTTCACCAGACTGGCCACGACCGGCAAACTTACGATCGGGAAGGAATCGTTCGATGTGACCGGCACAAGTTGGATGGACCATGAGTTCGGGTCCGCCGATCTCGACAAGGATCTGGTCGGATGGGACTGGTTCAGCCTGCAACTCGACGACCAGAGGGAACTCATGCTCTATCAACTCCGCAGGGCGGACGGATCGGCCCATCCGGCCTCAAGCGGCACGTTAATCGACCGAGACGGACGTGGACACCATCTTTTGATCGGAGATTTCACGCTGGAACCGACAAGTTATTGGACCAGCCCTACGAGCAAGGCCCACTATCCGCAGCGTTGGCGCTTGACCATTCCCTCACAACAACTTTCATTGGAACTCGTACCCCGCATGGCCGATCAAGAACTCTCCCCCAAACGCAGCACACAAATAACCTATTGGGAAGGCGCCATCGAAACAACCGGCACGGCACAGGGGAAACCGATCCACGGGCAGGGTTACATGGAGCTGACCGGTTATGCCGAACGGATCATGCAGAAACTCTAACTAGTCTATCTGGTTATCTGGTCTGTCTGGTCCATCTGGTTAGTCTCATGCAACCAAACAAACCAGACAGACCGAACAGACCAAATGAACAAGACAGGTTGGTGGAGGCTCAGTGCTGATGAGCGAGGACGAGGTCAAAGACGTGCGTGAAGTGGTGGATGCCGTCTACCGCTCGGAATCGCGCCAGGTGCTCGCGACGCTGATCCGCCTGCTGGGCGACTTTGAGACTGCTGAGGAGGCGCTACATGATGCGTTCGCCGTCGCTGTGGAACAATGGGCTCGGGATGGCGTGCCGGCCAATCCGCGGGCTTGGCTCGTCTCGACTGGACGTTTCAAAGCCATTGACTGCATACGACGGCGCGCTCGGCATGATGCGTCGCTGGAGGAACTGGCGAAGCAGCTGGAATCCACCTCTACGATCGAGACCGAACAGAAGGACGACGAGCACGTCGAGGACGATCGCCTGCGGCTGATCTTTACTTGTTGTCATCCAGCCTTAGCACCGGAGGCCCAGGTCGCGATGACGCTGCGCGAAGTCTGCGGCCTCACCACCGAGGAGATCGCACGCGCGTTCCTTACGAAACCTGCCACGGTCGCGCAACGAATCGTGCGGGCTAAGGCAAAAATCCGCGAAGCCCGCATTCCCTATGAAGTGCCGTCGGAGAAGGAGCTACCGGATCGGCTGGACGCTGTGCTCAGGGTCGTCTACCTCGTCTTCAACGAGGGGTACTCGGCCTCTTCCGGGGACTCGCTCACACGACATGATCTCTCAGGCGAGGCCATCCGCCTGGGTAGGGTCCTGATCGAGCTGCTCCCGGAGGCTGAAACGACGGGCCTTCTGGGGTTACTGTTGTTGCAAGACTCACGGCGTGCCGCACGCACTTCGCCGACCGGTGATCTTATACTTTTGGAAGATCAGGACCGCGCTCTGTGGAATCAGAATCAGATCACGGAGGGAGTCTCGCTGGTGGCTCGGGCGCTGTCGTCAGGCCAAGTCGGTCCATATACCATACAAGCCGCGATCGCGGCGGCACATGCCCAGGCGCCCAGCGCCACCGCCACGGACTGGGCTCAGATCGTTTCACTCTACGACCTGCTGATGCGGGCGGAACCGTCGCCTGTGGTAGAGCTGAATCGTGCGGTGGCAGTCGCGATGCGTGACAATCCGTTGGCGGGTCTTGCGCTCGTCGACGCCATCCTCGCGCGTGGCGAACTAGGGAACTATCATCTAGTCCACGCGGCCCGGGCGGATCTCTGCCGCCGAATGGGGCGAACGGCGGAGGCCCGTATTTCATATGAACGAGCCCTGAGCCTCACCGAGCAAGAACCTGAGCAACGGTTTCTCGAACGACGGCTGAGCGAACTGCCGGATTAAAACGGCGAACCTGTCCATCGTTAGGCTTGTCGAAGCGGCATATCGGCGGTTGCAGAGAAGTCTTCGTGAGTAGTGCGGGCTAGTTGGTCGGCAATACTACAACCGTTCATACTCCGCCTGCACCAACTGCGGGTCATACGTTCGTTCCAGCCTGCGGACAATGAAGTGCCCCCGTGCCATCTCCTGAAAATGGTCTATGAACAGGACGTTGATCGCTAAGCCTCCGGCAGCACCGATCACTGGGACTGCTTGCGCGGCGACCTTCTCGGAGACGTTCACGCCGAAGCGCGTGACCAACTGTGTAATGAACCTGACGATTGCCGGTGCGCCCTCCTCTACCAGACCTCTCTCGGTGATATACACCGCAGCCTCTGAGACCGATTTCGCCAGAGCCCCACGTATCAAGAAGTATGCAGACTCACTCGCGTCGTCGCTCGTGCGACGTCCGCCAAGAGCGAAGACCTCGAGGCAGGCCAGTTTGGCTCCCGGCGTCCGGAGACGTTCACCCTCACTTCGTGCAATATCCGCAATGGACCGCAGCATGATCGTGGTGGATAGGGGCAGTTCGACTGGGAGACCGAGCAGTCCGAAGGCACCTCCCCCTGCGCCGGTCGCCGCTACCGCGAGCTTGTGTAGAAACTCCCAAGAGTTCGGCTGCGGCTTGTCGTCAAGCGTCAGCAGCGCGGCCTGTAGTGCTGTCTCCAGCGACTTCCTGGTCGCATCGTTGACGACCTTTGCCCATTTCTCCGGAAGCAGCTTGAGCGCCTTCTCAATCGACATGCCGATCAATCCTGTGATCTTCGCTGCGAGGCCAGGATTCTCAAGGAGAGCCTTCGCGTACCGCAGAGCTTCTTGATCTTCGTACGATAGATTCACACGACCCTCCTTCTCCCGATGACTGCCCAGCTATTAGGTGAACTGCTACAGAGATCGTGGTCCAAGCGGCCTATTCATGGCAGCTCTCCATCTAAGGAAGCCCCATTCTGCTAGGAATGTCACCCGCTTACGAAAACTTGTCAAGCATCGGAACGCTCCTGTCGATTTTTGCCCTTGCCAACGACTATCTTATGCCAGGACATTGTGAGCGAGACAAGTGAGACCTGCGCGACAGGCGCGACTCGCGAAGATGAAACTTTCGGCCAATCTCGCTTTTCTCGCACCTCTCGCGAGTCACGAGCGAATAACGAGATACGCTGCACGAAAAACGAGCGACGATGAAGGGGACTGAAGCGACTAGAGGAGGCACTCATATGAAATACATGTTGCTGATTTACGGTGACGAGAACGGGTTGAGTGAAACCGAGCGGAAGGACTGTTACGCGGAGTCCACGCAGCTTGCGCGCGACCTTCACGTGAATGGGCAGTATGTGGCTGCCAACCCGTTGCATCCAACATCCATGGCGACCAGCGTTCGGGTGCGGGAGGGAAAGCGGCTTGTGACCGACGGTCCGTTTGCGGAGACGCGCGAACAACTGGGCGGCTACTTTCTCATCGAGGCAAACACTCTTGACGAGGCGATCGCCGTCGCGGCAAAGATCCCCATGGATCGCAAGGGCACTGTCGAGGTCCGTCCGGTGATCGAAATCCCGGGCTTGCCGACAGCAGGATGTTGAAAATGGGGCAACCTTTTCACCCGCCCACTCCAGGCGCGCCAAGACGCGCCCCTTCCCGACGTCGTTCTCAGTCGCGTCTCTCGCGTGCGCGTATCCCAGAGAATACGCCTCACTCGCGTCGCTCCCTGCGACCTTGGGTCCTCTTAGGAAACAAATAGTGCGGCATGTCGATTTTGCGGATCTCGTTCGACAAATAGATAGAGACAAGGTTGGGCTCCAAACTCAAACAAGAAGGAGAATGACGATGCGATTCATGATTATTGTAAAGGCCACCAAGGACTCCGAAGCGGGGATCCTGCCGAGCGAGAAGCTCCTAGCCGAGATGGGTAAGTTCAACGAAGAGCTGGTGAACGCCGGCGTGATGTTGGCAGGCGAGGGGCTCCAGGCGAGCTCGAAGGGTGCGCGCGTGAAGTTCTCTGGAAATAAACGGACGGTGACCGATGGACCGTTTGCCGAAACAAAGGAGCTGATTGCCGGCTACTGGCTCTGGCAGGTGAAATCGAAGGAAGAAGCAATCGCATGGGTCAAGCGCTGCTCGAATCTGGCGGGTGAAGGCAAAGAAGGCGAGATTGAAATTCGCCGAGTCTTCGAAGCGGAGGATTTTGGTGCTGAGTTCACTCCTGAACTGAGAGAGCAAGAAGAGCGGCTTCGGGCGCAAGCAGCCGGGAAGAAGTAGGAGAGAATTATGCTGACGTTCATCGGGATCGCCCTTGTGCTCGTGATTGCCGTGTTTCTCATCTATGCCGCAACGAAGCCGGATACGTACAGCGGACGGGTCCTATCCAACGGCACAAGCCAACTGGCATCTTATACGGAACCAGATAATACATAGTTAGGCAGTTAAAACCAAAAAGAGGTCAAGATGAGAAACGTTCAGACTCTTATTGTAATTGTGGGTCTCTTGTTCACGCTTAGCGCGAACGCGCAAAATAATAGGGCTCCCAAGGTCGAGCCGCTACCGCGAGATTTGGAAATTCAGCTAGCGCTGAGCGCACTGCCGCCGCACCTCAGAGACAGTGCAACCGTATATGTTTTAAACCCTGACAAGGGCTTTGAAGTAGCCCGCAAGGGTACAAATGAATTCCATGCCTTTGTTGCTCGAACCGGCGATGATACGTTCAGAGGGTCTTGGCCCTTCACGAAATATAGAGATGATATTCTCTACCCGGTTTCCTTTGATAAAGCGGGCGGTAAGGCACAAATGCGGGTCATCTTTGATGCCGCAGAGATGCAAGCTAAAGGAACTCCTCCTGGAGAACTAAAGAGAATTATCCAAAACCGTTACAATGGAGGATTCTATAAAGTGCCGGAACGAGCCGGAATCTCGTACATGCTGTCCCCAGTGCTTAGGGGTTACATTAATCCGGAAGAAAACGACAGCGTAGCGACGACAAACATTCCCCACGTCATGCATTACGCCCCCTATGTATCTAATAATGACATAGGTGGTGGGAAGCCCGGTGGCATGGATCCTTTTGTTATCTTTCACGGCCCCCATGGATACACCATACAGTTTCTCGGCCTGACGGAAAGAGCAGCTATTAATAAAGAGTACGAGGAGATGCTTGCGAGACTTTGCAAGATCAAAGAAGCGTGGTGTTTGCCAAAACCGAAAGATCAATAAGCCTTTATCTACCAGCTCAAATAAGCCTCTATGGTGGTGACCTGCCCCACGCGGTTCGAGGACTTTGCGGGCGAACTGGCCCAGGCTTATCAGCGGATGTGAGGCAGACCATCGTCAGACCCTTTTTCAGTGTCATGCACGAACAGGTCCTTACGAGATGTCGATTTCGGGCTCCTCCAACGACTATCTCATAGCAGTAGGATTTACGCTCAGATTAGGAGGATGTCATGGCGAAGCGCGTTCAGAAGCGGAAGTTACAGCCATCCTGGCCGGCGGCAAGTGTCTGTTGGTTCGATGTGCCGGCCGACGACCTGGGACGGGCGAAGAAATTCTATGGGTCGTTGTTCGGCTGGAAGTTTGCGAAGCTGTCCGCGGCCGTCGCCGACTACTGGCATATCGACACTGGCGGGAAAGATGCCTCGCCGGACGGTGGGCTCTTGCCCCGCATGCATCCCGGGCACACCATCACGTTCTACGTGACGGTCCCATCGATCGAGAAGGCCGTGGCCAAGGTCCAGAAACTCGGCGGAACGGTCTGCAAGCCGAAGACCGCGGTACCGCACATGGGCTATTTCGCGATTTGCGAGGATACGGAGCACAATACCTTCGCGCTCTGGAAGATGAACCAGCGCGCGGCGTGACGAAGACGTATTCGATCGCTCACTCATAAAGGAGCACACGATGAAATATCTTTGCTTGGTCTATGTCGAAGAGAAGACACTTCATGCTCTGCCGCAGAACGAGCGGATCGCGCTTTCCAACGAATCAATGGCATACTGCGATGAGCTGCAGAAGCAAGGCCAGCTCCTTGCAGCCTCACCGCTTCACCCGGTGGAAACCGCCACAACCGTGCGAGTCCGCGAGGGTAAGACGTCGACGACCGATGGTCCGTTCGCCGAAACGAAAGAGCAGCTCGGCGGCTACCTGCTGATTGATGTCAGAGACCTCAACGACGCCATACGGATCGCGTCGAAATTTCCCGCAGCCCAGTACGGAAGCATCGAGGTTCGGCCGCTCAAAGAACACGGGTGCGCGTAAACAACCAGCCGCAATCATGCCGGGAGTCACACGATGAAGTTCATGTTGATCGTGCATCATGACGAAGACGCCTTCAAGAAAATGGACAAGGAGACGCAATCGCAGCTCCTCACCGAATCCATCGAACTGACGCACCAGTTGCATGCCACCGGACAATACGTTCACGCATCGCCGCTGCACCCGGCAGCGACGGCAGTCATCGTTCGATTGCGAGATGGCAAACCGCTCGTGACGGACGGGCCGTTTATCGAAACGCGCGAGCAGATTGCAGGCTACTTCCTGGTGAATGCCAGGGACCTCAACGAGGCGGTCAGCATCGCGACACGGGTTCCCGGGGCGCGTATCGGAACCGTCGAGGTGCGACCTCTGATCGAAATCTCCGGCCTGCCCCAAACTGAACAGTGCTGAGGACTGAGTGCTGAGTGTGATAATTCGGCGCGCGGGACCACGGCGCATAAATGTGAAAGGAGTCGGAGATGAGCAGCATACGGTTACTGATTGGAACGAAGAAGGGCGCGTTCATCTTAACGTCGGACGGTAAACGGAAACAGTGGGCGGTGCATGGCCCTCACTTTGGAGGCTGGGAGCTGTACCATCTGAAAGGATCGCCCGCCGATCCGGATCGGCTCTATGCATCACAGACCAGCAGTTGGTATGGACAGATCATCCAACGTTCCGATGACGGCGGCAAGACATGGAACTCGCCGGGAGCCAAACCCGAAGACCTCATGGGTCCGGATGGTATGCCGAAGGGTGAAAGCAACATGTTTCTGTACGACGCGTCCGCTGAAACGGGCAAGCCGCTCACGACGCACCAATGGTACGATGGCTCACAACGTCCGTGGGAATTCAAGCGGGTGTGGCATCTCGAACCGTCGCTGACTGACCCGGACACGGTGTATGCCGGCGCTGAGGATGCGGCGATTTTCAAATCGGTGGACGGGGGAAAAACGTGGCAGGAGTTAGCGGGACTGCGTAGCGCCAAGGGACATCTCTGGCAGCCTGGCGCCGGCGGGATGTGTCTGCATACCATCGTGCTGGACAAGAGCTATCCGGATCGAATCTTTGTCGCCATTTCCGCCGCGGGTACATTCCGAAGCGACGACGCCGGCAAGACGTGGCGGGCAACCAACCGTGGCCTGGTTTCGAAATACGAACTCCCTGATCCGGATGCCGAAGTCGGTCACTGCGTGCACCATATAGCAATGCATCCATCCCGTCCGAACGTGCTGTTCATGCAAAAGCACTGGGACGTGATGCGGAGCGACGACGCCGGCGAATCGTGGCACGAAATCAGCGGGAATCTGCCGACGGACTTCGGGTTCCCGATCGACGTGCACGCCCACGAGCCGGAGACGGTGTACGTCGTGCCGATCAAGAGCGACTCCGAGCATTTTCCCCCCGACGGAAAGCTGCGCGTGTACCGCAGCCGGATGGGCGGGAACGAGTGGGAAGCGCTCACGAAGGGTCTGCCGCAACACGATTGCTATGTAAATGTGTTGCGTGATGCGATGGCCGTCGACTCGCTTGATCCGTGCGGCCTGTACTTCGGGACGACCGGCGGGCAAGTGTACGGTTCGGTCGACGCGGGAGATAATTGGACCGCGATCGTCCGAGATCTTCCGGCGGTATTGTCTGTCGAGGTCCAGACGTTGCCATGACGCAAGCGTCGCTCCGTTAATCGTTATACGTTATTCGTTAATCGTCGACACTCTCACGTTTAACGTTGAACGATTAACGGTTAACGAACGCGGCCTCGCTGGACAACCATTTTGAGCAGCCTTACGTTAAGAGCCAGCCTCACCTAATCTAGGAAGGAAAGGACATGATAAGAGTCGTACTCCCGACACATCTGCGGACGCTGGCTCGGGTCGACGGCGAGGTGACAATCGACGTCGAAGGTCAGGCAACGCAACGCTCAGTCCTCGACGCGCTTGAGGCCCGCTATCCGATGTTGCGGGGGACGATTCGCGACCACGTCACACTCAAGCGTCGAGCGTTTGTACGGTTCTTCGCCTGCGAGCAGGATCTGTCTCACGAACCGGCGGACGCTCTGCTGCCCGAGGCGGTCGCGACGGGTGCCGAGCCTTTTCTGATCGTGGGGGCCATGGCTGGAGGTTAGTCGCGGCTGCGGAGCAACTCGAGCACGGAGTGGTGCCGCCAAAAAACTCGTTCGACATGTCGATTTCGCGACCTCTCGTTCGACAAATACGTAGAGCCGGTCGAAACTGTCCGGCAGCCCGACTCTTACACTAAACCCAACGGAGGGATTACCATGCGATTCATGATTCTAGTCAAAGCCGACAAAAACTCAGAAGCGGGCGTTCTCCCGGACGAGAAGCTCCTTACCGAAATGGGAAAGTTCAACGAGGAACTGGTAAAAGCCGGTGTGATGCTCGCAGGCGAAGGACTCCAGCCAAGCTCGAAAGGCGCGCGCGTCGAGTTCTCTGGAAGCAAGCGGACCGTGATTGACGGGCCCTTCGCGGAGACGAAGGAGCTGATCGCCGGCTTCTGGCTATGGCAGGTGAAATCGAAAGAAGAGGCGATCGAATGGGTCAAGCGCTGCCCCAATCCCATGAAGGGGAAGTCCGAGATCGAGATTCGTCAATTGTTCGAGGCGGAAGACTTCGGGGCCGAATTCACACCAGAGCTCAGGGAGCAAGAGGAGCGCCTGCGCGCGCAGATAGACAAGAAGAAGTAGTTACAGCGGCGGATAAAAATCGAGACGTAGTACTTTACTGATCGCCTCATCCGCGCCCGCGGCTCGTATAGCGGTTATACGATTCCCAAGGAAGAGTGAATGTGTCGACATTACTATCAACCGATCACCATCACATAAAGGAGGTTCCTATGCGTTTCACTTTCGTTCCCCTCACCTGCCTCGCGCTGGTTCTTATCGCATCCCCCGTCTTGGCCAAGGAGAAGAAGCACGAAAAGCAGATGGACACCCAAGCGATGATGGAGGTATGGAAGAAGCTGGCCATGCCCGGTGAGCCGCATAAGTTGTTTGCCAGCCTGGCCGGCAACTGGACGACCACGACTAAAGAATGGATGGAGCCGGGCAAGTCGCCAACAGAATCAACCGGCACCGCGGACATGAAGATGCTGTTGGACGGACGCTTTCTCTATCAAGAATACAACGCCCAGATGATGGGACAACCCTTCTCCGGCATCGGCATCGACGCCTACGACAACATGACCAAGAAATATGTGACGGCCTGGATAGATACGATGGGTACGGGGATTTTCATGATGGAAGGCACGGCCAGCGCCGACGGCAAGACCATCACCCTCAAAGGGTCGCATCCTGAGCCTGGTGGAGGGAAAATGACACATCGTGCGATATGGAAAATTGTGGACAACAATACTCAGACGTTCGACATGTTTGGAACTCACCATGGCGGCAAGGAAATGAAGATGCTGGAGATCGCCTATACCAGGAAACCCTAGCAGGAAAGTGCGCCGCGCGTGGAGGGGTTGTCGGCCCTCCGCGTGCGGCTGTCGCTGCTTATTCGAGCGCCCGAAACATAGTCGACTCCGTTTCCTAGCCCGTACCGTACAACCTACATTCACTCACGTGCTCCACGCCTATTCTCGATTCCTTTCTTCGCCTCATCACTATCTTGACTCCCCTCCAACCGCTGTGATTAGGTCTCTCGCCGATCTTCTCCGGAGAAGCTGTCCATCATGACAACGCGTCAAACCTGCCCGATTCAGCCTCGGTTGTTCGCATGCGCCCTTGCCGTGTTCCTCTGCCTTGCAGGTTCCGGCTGTCAGAAAGAAAGCGAAGCGATCGTCTCCATTGCGCTGCATCCGACAAACGCGAACATCCTCTATGTTGCCACGAACGATGCGGTCTATAAGTCGCGAGACGAGGGTCAGTTGTGGGAACGGTTCCCGAGTTTCAGCGCGAGACGCGTGACGACTCTCGCGATCGATCCTCAATTCCCGGCCACAATCTACGCCGGCACCATGGCCGATGCCGTCTACAAGAGTCCGGATGGCGGGCAACATTGGCTCCCCCACAATGTCGGACTCAAGGAACATGTCTCCTTTATCAATCAATTCGTCTTTCACCCGACCGACCACGACCAAATCTATGCCGCCACGACGGTGGGCGCCTTTTATACCAAGGACGGCGGGCGTGAATGGGAAGAACGTATGGCGGGAATGAAGGAAGTCCACATCGTGGTCTCCATCGCCATTCATCCTCGCGATCCTCGAGTCCTCTACGCGGGAACCACGGGAGGGGTCTATCGGTCCGACAGCGCCGGGACGGCATGGAAGAAAATCAACAACGGGCTGATTCCCGAACAGGAGCTGATGGGGGCGATGGCGCTGGGGGTCAATGCCATTGTCTTCGACGTGGTCAACCCGGACATCGTCTATGCCGGTACCACGAAGGGCCTCTTCCGCACCGCGACGCGTGGAGAACAATGGGAGCGAATCGGGCAATCGCTCCCCGATCTGTTCGTGAGCAGTATCCTCCTCGACCCGACCCAGCCCAAGACCCTCTATATTGGAGGACCGGGGGGAGTCTGGAAAAGCCTCGACAGCGGGCAGACCTGGACTGCCATCAACAGCGGATTGGCCTCGCTGAACATTCGCGCCCTAGCAATGAGCCAACGTGATCCGCGCATCCTCTACGCCGGCACGAACGGCAGCGGTCTCTACCGCTCGACTGACGCCGGCGCAACCTGGGCGCCCTTGCCGCTCAAGGCCGCGCCAGCTCAAAGTTAGCCAGTTGTCATGACGGCGGTCTCTCCCGTATCATCCGTCACGGTCACCATGTCTGAACCTACTAATTCCCCAATCGATCATGCGCTAGCACTCCGAGAGGAGTTCCGTCATCACCTCGAAACGTTCTATGGCCAGCTCAAGCTGGCGCCGCCCTATGAGAGCGTCGAGAAGGCCATTCGTTCCCTCACGACCTCGGTCCACTCGTTGCCGCCGTTGGAGCGCGCGCGTTTGGCCACCGACGCTGCCGCGCGGTGGCAGTTCTTTCGTCAGGCCTTTGAATCGTCAGGGCTCAGCAAGAAACATCGCGGCATCATTGCGGGACTCGCCCGCAACCGGTCAAGCCTGAATCTCCCAGTGGAATATGATGAGTTCCTGAGTCTGTATCTCTCCTGATCTTGTTCGTTTCGTTTGTTTGGTTTGTCTTGTTTATTTGGTTGAACAAGACAGACCGAATAGATCAGATAGGCCGGGCTATCTCAGACCTGCAGACTGGCCCCTTCGAGCACCTCCCGGAGTTCTTGATACACCGTCGTAAGCCGGGCATTCTCTAGCCGATACGCAAACACAACCGTAATGGCTCCGGACACTAAAAAAACCAGTCCCAACCCTGCAATCCCGAACGCCAACACCACTCCACCGAGTGCCGCCATTTCTCCCTCGATGAACAAGGAGATCAGGGCCCCCACCGTACCCACGGCCACCAAGACAAACCAGATACCGGTGAGAAGAGCGGAGGACCAGGGAGTGAGTTTTCGGCAGAGCACTGTGAGTGCGTCGCCTTCCGAAGACAGGGAGATCAACCCTTTCAACGGCCACAATGTTCGGAAGCCTATCGCGAACAGCCGGTATTTCTGGCGAATCACAATCTGGTTCAGATCCTGGTAATACCGCGCAGTTCCATGCGGCAACGTCAAGAAACCGCCGGCATCAAACCGGTCGGCCAGTTGCTTCATGGTCGTATGCGTGAATCGATCGTGCGTGCGGGCAATTCCGCATCCGTACCGGCTCGCATCCGGCGTGAGGCGCACGAAGTAGAGCCAGTCTCCAAGAATGAGGGCGAGACACAACGCACCGGCGAAGAAGCCACCGAAGATCATGCTTGTACCTATCCCATAGGGACCGCGGGTGAATCAAGGGACGGAACCGAGATAATCTGTTGACTCGTCGCATCGAGTTGGCTAGAGTAGCCCCGTGTGTTACTCGGGCGGGTCCCCTCGCTCCATTCAGGTGCTCCGCCGCACAATTTTCCCCCTCTGTAGTGGTGACAGTCGGCTCATCCCTACCGTGTCGAGGAGTGCACGTTGCATCTAACGTGGAGTCGGAGGTGATATGGATTTAGCGAAGGTTGAGCGCGTCTATACTTCATACGCCAAGATATACGATCGTATTTTCGGGAAGGTATTTAACGAAGGGCGTGAGTCAGCGATCCGGAATTTGAACGTCCAGCCTGATGAAAAAATCCTCGAAGTGGGAATCGGGACAGGGTTGGCCCTGCCAATGTACCCCCGCCATTGCCGGATCGTCGGTATCGATTTTTCAGAAGGCATGTTGGATAAAGCCAAGCAGCGAGCGGCAGAACACCGGATGGGCCACGTGCAACTGCACCGGATGGATGCCGGCGCAATGGAATTCAAGGACGATAGTTTCGACACAGTCGTCGCGGCCTACGTCGTCACCGCTGTCCCAGACCACCGCAAGGTGGTCAGCGAAATGATCCGCGTCTGCCGACCCGGCGGACGGATCATTATGCTGAATCACTTCAGCAACGACAATAAGGTCATCGCCGCCATGGAGAAAGTGATTTCCCCTCTCACAAAGCACCTAGGGTGGCGGACAGACCTGGCACTCAAGACCGTGCTGGAAGGGACGCCGCTGCACGTCGCCCGGAAGCAGAATGTGAATCCGTTGCAGCTCTGGGCCCTGGTGGAATGTGTGAACGGGAAGCACGTAAACGGTAAGACACACCTTAACGGCGCAATAACCGGGAACGGCACCACGGCCTACGCCCATCTCAACGGCACACCTTTGCCGGAACATGCCAACGGACAGGCGCTGGCCTAACTGGTTTGTTTGGTTTATCTAGTTTGTTTAGTTCATCGAGTTGGTCTGATTCGACTAAATAAACAAGACAAGCCAAATAACAGCCTTCCTCCGCCTTGCCTTCACGCTCTACTTATCGGCTCCGCGTTGCTGTTCGAATGACTTCCAATTCTGCCATTCCCCGCCTGGAATAATCGTATCGCCCACAAGGCACTGGCCAGAGAACCGTTGGGCGATCAGGTCCGCCAGGAGTGAGAGCACCTGACCGGTGCGGCGATCCTGCACCCCACGAACCCGCAGCACCACGCCGAACCCTGGCCCATCGAGCGGCCTGTACAACATACAGTGCACCCCTGTGGCAGCCACTGCTCCCTGCATCGACGCGGGAAGCAGATCCCCTTCCCACTGAATGGAAGGATGCCGCCCTGATGACGAAGTAGTGGCCCGCCAGGTACAGGGAACACCCGCCACATCCAGTTCCGCCAAGAGCCATGTTACCGTCGGCCAGTCCGACATCCCACTTTGAAACGTCCATTGAGCCACCTGCTCCAGCGACAAGGGTTCGAGGCTCGGCGCCACCACTTCCTCCAGCTGCGCTTCCTCGCACACCACATAGAGTTCACCCTGCGGATCGAACCAAAAGCGGAGTTTCCCGTCGTTCAACTCCGCTTGGATCACCCCCAGTGTCGAGCAATCGGCTCCTTCCTGTTCAAACATGGATAGATCCGTCACGCCGGTCATCGTGAGCTTCGCGACGCGAACCATCTGGCGAATACGATAGCGGATTACGACCGTGACCGTGGTCCCCGCCGGCACCTCACGGCCCGACGCTTCATCCAACAACCGTCGCTTCGACACCTGCACATCCGTCACATAGCCGCCGCGGAACCCGCCGGTATGGCCCAGCAACCAGCGGAGATCCTCCACATTCTTGATCGGAGTCTTCATGTGACGAATTGTAGCGCAGCAGGAGCCGAACAGCTAGAGGAGAGGTGGAAGACTCCACTACGATGAGACCGAGACACCAATCGCTTATGTGGTTCCCATCCCATTTTCAATGGATCGCTCAGCTAGCTCCTTTCTCATGAGACAGTCCTTGCTGTCAATATTGCGACCGTGTATGTTTCCGGTAGCAGGATGCTGAAAAAGTCTACCAGCGTTAACGCAAGGTCAAGGCTCAGGTTGAGGCTATGAACAAACAGTCGGAACTTTGCTCAACCTGAGCTTTGACCTCAGCCTGCCTCGTTCGCTGCAGCCTGTTAGAGGAACTACCGGACGCGAATAGGTATCATTCATAGTCGACACACGAGGTTTTCTGATGCGTGCAGTCTGTCTGAAACACGTTCCCTTTGAAGGGCCCGGAGCCTTCGCGACGGCGCTGACTGAGCGCGGCGTGAGCCTGGAACGCTATCTCGTCCCACAGGACGGGCTGCCGAAGGATGCGGGCGATGTATTGGTCGTGATGGGTGGGCCAATGTCGGTGAATGATACTGATTCCTGGATTGCCGAAGAGACGGAATTCATTCGATCCGCGATCCTGGCCGGCAAGCCCGTTATTGGTGTGTGTCTTGGAAGTCAGTTCATGGCGAAATCGTTGGGTGCCACCGTACGTCCGGGGAAAGCGCTGGAAATCGGTATGACACAAGTCAGGCTGACGCCTGAGGCGAAGAAGGACCCTGTTTTCAGCATGCTGCCGGAGTCATTTGAAGTCTTCGAATGGCATGGCGAGGTGTTCGACCTCCCCAAAGACTCTGTGCCCTTGGCCGGCTCCGACATCGCTCCCCTGCAAGCCTTCCGCTATGCCGCCCGTGCCTACGGGCTTCTGTTTCATTTGGAGATGGAAGGGAACGGGATCGAGTCGTTGTGCCGAGAATGCTCGCCGGACCTCACGAAAGCTCGCTTGACCGCGCACCACGTGAAAGCGGCAGCCCTCCCCCTTCTACCGCAACTCCATCAGATCGCCGATCGGCTCATTGGCCACCTTCTCTCGCCCCAGCGTTGATTACCGCCTTGTTCCTGAAGTAGTCTTAACTCCCTTGTCGCAAGGTCAAAAGTCATCAAGTCGAAAGTCGAGGAAGATTTCCCTGACTTGATGACTTGACGACCTGATGACCTGACGACTGATCTATTTTCAAAGGAGAAGATCGGACATGTCTGGTTTCCCCATTAAGGTTGCCACACGAATCAAGACACTGCCCCCCTATCTGTTTGCCGCCATCGATAAGATGAAGCAGGCCGCGATTGCCAAGGGCGTTGATATCATCAATCTTGGCATCGGCGACCCCGACCTGCCGACACCGACGCCGATCGTTGACAGCCTCGGTAAGGCTGCCAAAGACCCGAAACACCACCAGTATCCATCGTATGAGGGCATGTTGTCGTTCCGCAAAGCGGTGGCCGACTGGTACACACGCCGCTTTCATGTCACGCTCGACCCGGCGCAAGAAGTCATCACGCTTATCGGCTCGAAGGAAGGCATCGGACATATTCCGCTCGCATTCGTCGATCCGGGCGATATCGTGCTCGTCCCAAGCCCCGGCTATCCAGTCTACCCAGTCGGTACCAGCTTCGCCGGAGGCGTCCCGCACCTCATGCCGCTCACGAAGCAGAACGGCTTCCTACCAGACCTGAAGGCGATTCCCAGGGACGTGGCGAAAAAAGCGAAGATGATGTTCCTGAATTCGCCGAACAATCCGACGTCAGTCATCATGAGCAAGGACTACTTTAAGCGAGTGGTGGACTTTGCCCAGGAAAACCAGGTCATCGTCTGTCACGACGCAGCCTATTCGGAGATTTTCTACGACAGCAAGCCCCCTGCAAGTTTCATGGAAGTCGATGGCGCGAAGGATGTGGGGATCGAGTTCCACTCGCTGTCGAAGACGTACAACATGACCGGCTGGCGCATCGGATTTGCCGTCGGGCACAAGGAGGTCTTGGCTGGACTCGGCAAGGTGAAGAGCAATCTCGACTCCGGCTGTTTCCAGGCAATTCAGGAGGCCGGCATTACCGCTCTCAACCTGGATGACTCTGTGACGGATGGTCTGAGAAAAACTTATCAGGAACGGCGCGACACCCTCGTCCCAGGCCTCAAACAGCTCGGGCTCGACGTGGATCCGCCTCCGGCTGCGTTCTACGTCTGGGTTACGGCGCCGAAGGGATACACCTCCGCTTCCTTCACAGCTCACTTGCTGGAGAAAGCCGGAATCGTGACGACTCCGGGCAACGGCTTCGGTGCGCCAGGCGAAGGGTATATCAGGATGACCGTGTGTACGCCGAAAGAGCGATTGGCTGAGGCGGTGGAGCGGATTAAACGCGCGGGATTCTAATGACGTGAAACGTAAAAGGTGAGACGTGAAAGGTGAAGAAAGCAGAGGGAGTTCCGAACTCGTTTCACGTCTCACGTTTCACGCCTAACGTGGCTTCTATGGAGACGGTCTTCATCGGATTTGGGTCGAATGTCGGTGATCGAGTCGATTTCTGCGACCGTGCGGTGACGTTACTTAGCCTGTTGCCACATTCGCAAGTCGTGGGGGTGTCGCTGCTCTATGAAACCGAGCCAGTGAACGACCATGGCAGACCGGGTGGCGGCTGGTTCTTGAACGGCATCGTGCAGCTTGAGACGGATGTCGCGCCGAAGAGCCTCTTGGATATACTCCGTGAGATCGAGCGCTCGCTTGGCCGGGATGAGGAGAACCGATCAGGCCCCAGGACCATCGATCTGGACATCCTGTTCTACGGCCAACGGATCATCAACGAACCAGATCTCGTGGTTCCGCATCCTCGCATGCACGAACGCCGATTCGTCCTCATGCCGTTGAGCGAACTCGATCCGCTGTTTGTGCATCCATCACTCCAGCGCACAAGCAGCCAGTTGCTGGCCGAGGTCGGAAAGCAGCCTGAGGTCCGCCTCTTGTTTCCTCAGCCCTCGACCCGCTACGGCTCACGCCCTGCTTGCAGTCCGCCCCCAGGCTCATGAAGATTATCCGCACCGCACGATCCATGATTGCATGGAGCGAACGATTACGCAGAGAAGGTGTGACCATCGGATTCGTTCCCACGATGGGTGCGCTGCATGACGGCCATCGCTCCCTCATTCGAGTCGCACGATTACAATGTGATGCGCTCGTCGTGAGTATCTTCGTGAATCCGACACAGTTCAGCCCGACCGAAGACTTATCCGCGTATCCCCGCCCGATTGCCAATGATCGTGCACTGTGCCGCGAGGAAGGGGTGGATGTCTGTTTTGAACCGACAGTCGGGGCCATGTATCCCGAAGGCTTTCAAACGACCGTGATGGTGCCGGCGCTCGCACGCCGATGGGAAGGAGCGTCCCGACCTCATCACTTCACCGGTGTCGCCACGGTGGTGACGAAATTCTTCTGCATCGTGCAACCTCATCTTGCCTTGTTCGGCCAGAAAGATTATCAGCAGGCAGCGCTGGTTCGGCAACTTGTGGACGATCTCAATCTCGACGTGGCGATTCAGGTGCGCCCGACAGTCAGAGAGCGAGATGGGCTGGCCATGAGTTCGCGCAACGTCTATCTCAGCCCAGGCGAACGTCGGATTGCCCGCTTGCTCTTTCAGGCACTCCGAGCCGGCAGACAGATGATCGTGGGTGGAATGAACGACGTGGCCGCGATCGAGCGGAACATGCGGCAGACTATTGAGCAGGTACCCACCATTCATGCCGAGTACATGGCCGTCTGTGATCCGGACAGTCTGGAGCCTCTGTCCGTCGTCGCGGCTCGTGCGGTACTCTTGGGCGCAGTCCGGATCGGGTCGATCCGCTTGATCGATAATCTGTTGGTGAAAATCCCGGGTGGAAAGAGTCGCGCTCGCCTGCATTATTCATGAACCAGAACGGACCCTGCGCTACACCGGTCCCTGCTCCGCCACAATCGGTTCGATGCGCGCCGGCGAGTATGTGGCCGGCTTCACCCATTTCCCATCTCCACGTTTATAGCCACCCACCTTGCTCATATTGGACCGATGGACTTCTCGAAAGACCGGATCCATGTCGATGCCATAGGACACCGCTGTTCCATAGACGACGTACAAGAGATCGGCCATTTCCTTGGCAATGGCTGAAAGATCTTCTGCCGCGAGGGCCTCTTTCAACTCATCGAATTCTTCCTGAATGAGTTGTACACGCAGCTCGCGCGTCCGCCCGTCGACGACCGTTGGAACTAGATTGACGACGATATCGAAAGTCCGGTGGAAGGCTTCTACCATCGCCTGTTCGCCGGCCATCAGTGGCTCTTTATTCGCTGTCATAGGGCAACGCCTTGCGCGAGACCAGTTCCACGGGATCCAACATGGGGATTTCCTTCTCCGACGAGACGCCAAGCTCCTTGAAGCGACGGGCCGCCGGCAAGATTCTCGTTTCGAGGGACCCGACCGCCTTATTGTACGACAAGACGCTTTTCCCGAGGGCCTGCCCGACGTCGTTCAAATGCTCTGTCAGCACGGCCATCCGTTCATAGAGGTCCTTCCCTAACCGCCCGGCTTCCTCGGCATGCTCAGTCAATCGCTCCTGTCGCCACCCGTAGGCGACCGCCCGTAAGAGCGCCATGAGTGTCGTGGGGGTGGCTAGGACCACGCTTCGAAGGAATCCGTCCTCAATGAGTCGCGGATCATGCTCCAGTGCGGCGCCAAGAAACTGTTCACCCGGCAAGAACAGCACGACAAACTCCGGCGCCTGCGCGAATTGATTCCAATAGGCTTTCAGGCTCAACTCGTCCATGCGCGACCGGACTTGTGCGGCATGCCGGCGCATCCCTTCGAGACGCTGCTCCTCGGTAGAGGCTTCATGCGCATCCAGGTAGCCTGCCAGAATGGTCTTGGCATCCACGATGATCTGCCGCCCACTCGGCAACTGGACCACCATGTCGGGACGGAGCCGCCCGCCGTCGACCGTGATGGACTCCTGCTCGAGAAAATCGCAATGCGCCACCATACCGGCCAACTCGGCCACGCGCTTGAGCGTGATCTCGCCCCATTGGCCACGGATAGCCGGCGCGCGCAACGCCTTCACAAGGTTGCCGGTCTCCGACTGCAGCCGCTGCTGCGACTCGGCCAGGAGCTTGAGATGCTGATCGAGACCTCCATAGGCTGCTTGCCGCGATTGCTCCAGCTGCCGGAGTTGGTCGTCGTATCGATGCAGCGAGTCTTGGAGGGGCTTGACCAGACTATCGATCGCCTGTTGCCGCTGGGCGAGATCGCCCTTGGCTTCGGATTGAAGTGTTTCGAATGAGCTCCGTGCGAGGTTCAGAAAGGCTTCGTTGTTCTGTTTGAGGGCTTCGCCAGAGAGAGCTTGGAAGGTCTCGGCCAATTCCTGTCGGGCCTGGCCCAGCAGAGTCTTTTGTTCGTTGAGATGGAGCGCGGCCTCAACGGCTTTGGTCTCCGCCACCGCACGGGCTTGGCAGGCCTCCGAAAGATCCTGCCTGATCCGATCAAGATCGAGGCGATCGTGCTCAGCCTGACGGCGTAATTCGTCTGCCAGCGATTCTGCGCGCTGCGCCCGTTCGCCGGTAGTCAGCAGTTGTGCCTGCACGTTCGCGCGTACGCGGGCGACAATCCAGAACCCGGCGATCAGCGCGCCGAGGAGACCTCCGACGAGAACCCCCGCACCAAAGACCGTGCCGTCAATCACTGGTGACCGTCCACGTCATATCGCCGACCTATATTCGACCAGGTTGCTGGGTGATGCGATGAGGCAAGAACGATTTTGCAGAATACGTAAACTCCCGTGAAAGATCAAGACCGCAAAACGACTAGTCTTCATCCTGCTCTTGGACGATGATCTCTCCTCGCTCCGCATCCATGCTGATTCGATCGCCTTCCTTGAGCCTGGTGGTAATGCCAGGCACATTCGCAACTGCCGGCAATCCGTACTCGCGAGCAATGATCGCCCCGTGTGACAGTGTCCCTCCCATCTCGGCGACCAGCCCCGCTGCCACGCCAAACAATGGTACCATACCTGGGTCGATGACCGAGACCACAAGAATGTCGCCTCGGCAGACTCGGCTCCAGTCCTCCATTGATCGAACGATGCGGACCGTTCCCACGACCTGCCCCGCACTGATGGGAATACCGTGGAAGATCCCCTCCGAAGCCACAATGGAGAATGCGTCCGTGCCGTGGGCCATAGCTATCCAATCCCGAATCGTGTCTGGAACACTGATCGTGGCATAACGGTCTTGCTCGGCGCGGCGCCCTTGAGTCACCTCTCGCCAATCTCTTGATCCTCCCGCCAACAACTCTGCGCGTTCTTCAATCGTGAAGTAAAAAATATCCTCCCGCGACGAGAGTCGCCCCCGTTCGACCAGCGATTCGCCGAGGCGGAGTAGGAGACTACGCGCCGCAGCCGAGTAGTACATCAGATGATGTCGGTTCGCCTCTCGCAGGGCGAAAAACCGGCAAAGCCGTCGATACCACCAAGAAAAGATAGTCCAGCGATGGAATCGCCATCCGAGCCTGGCGCGAATCTCCGCAAGCGCCCGTTCCCGAACCACTGTTTGGTGTTGAAGAATGTCCGCCGGGGTGGCACTGGTTGGAGCCAGAATTTGTGTTCGCAATACTGACAGCAACAACTCCGGTCGATCCGCGAACCGAGGCGACATGGGGTCCGACTCACCGACCCCGCGATGGCCATAGTCTTCGAGATACCGGTCGAAGGCATGGAGAACATCAGTCCCCTCGAGCCGGCGATGAACCTCACCTGGGTCCCACCCTTCTGAGGTGAACCACGCAGTAGCTTTAGGGTCTCTTCGAACCATGTCCGCTACTTCAGCCAGCCGGACAATTTGTTGCGCGCTGATTACAGCCGCCTGACCCTGCAGTGCCCCGTTCAGCAAGGCTCTCCAGTCTTCGCCTAGCCAGCGAGGCAGCAAGCGGCCTAACGCTTGCAAACACTGCGACACCCCTCCTGCGATGCCGAACGTCAGTTCGTGTTCATCAAGCCATTGCCCGATGGCATCGAGGCGTAGGGTGATCTCCTCGCCGGAGACAGTACGAAGCCTATCGGGGCGATGCTCGGCCGCCATCGCTTTCATGCCCGCAAACCAGGCCGGCCCATAGCGCACCACCTTTCTCAATTCGGCCATCATCACGACACCGGCACGGGCGAGCGCGAACCACCCGATCGGGCGCACCTCAGGCACCCTGGTAAGGATTGCCCCTCCCATCTGTTCCACCAACGAGGAGGGATCCCCTCGCAGTTGTGCGATCAGGGAATGAAACAGCGTCATATTAATGTAGGGGCGTCCATGGAACGTGCGGACCGATGTGATTCCTTCGGGAATTCGGCAGCCCAGGCGCCGATAGGGGGAAACAATGTGACGTTCCATGAACAGTTCGAGAAACGACAGACCGAGCGGACTCGGGAGTTCCGGCATAGTTTCCTTGAAGTTGGTACGCGACCATTCGCAGTCATCATTGGTCAGCTGCGTGGATCGAGTCAGACCCGAGATGGGGCGGGCTTGGAGCAACCACAGGCCACGGTTATCGTAGAGCCATTCGAGATCCATTGGATGCCCGAATGTCTTTTCAATCTGCTTGGCCGTACGGGCCAGATCAAACAGTTGGTCGTCTGACAACGTTGCCCGCCCGACTGCATCATCCGACAGCGGCACTTCACAAAGGCCCTGGCCGGTCACCTCCGACGCCTGAGTCTGCCGGGTGATCGTCCGTTCACGAATCCTGATGGGCTGACTGTTCTCGGCCATCTCAACCACATACTGGTCCGGTGTTGCTCGCCCATCGACAAGGGCTGCCGCAAGCCCCGCAACCGCATTGATCATCACATGGGTCGCTCGCCCTGTGAGAGGATGGATGGAATAGGCCACACCAGCAGCTCGCGCTTCCAGCAGTGGTTGGATCACGACGGCCATGGCAGGAGGTGTTCCCCTCAATCCCGACGTCGCATGATAATTCAGGACCCGCTCATCCCAGATCGACAGCCACAGGTCCTTGACCGCGGAACCCATCTCCTCCAGCGGAATGCCGAGTCGCGTGCGGTAGACTCCGGCAAAGCTCGCATGAGCACCATCCTCGTTCGTCGCTGACGACCTCACCGCCCATAGTCCACGCAGCGGAAGGTCCAGCCGGCCCACCTGTTCGACGATCTGAGCCATCAGTTCAGCGATGTCGTAGTTCCGAATGATGGTGCGGCAGTGGGAGAGTATCCGTTGGCGTTCGGCCCCTGAGGAATGCAGGGCTGCCTGCCACTGTTGCGCTGGAGAAAAACCCCGCGCGCGAAGCGCGCGATTATAGGCCTCCGTCGTCACGCAGAATCCGGAGGGAACAGGGAATCCTCCTGCGAGCAGACGTGCTAAGCCTACGGCTTTCCCCCCAACAAGAGGTGGTTGAGTGCAGGCGGCCAAGGGAAGAAGGAGAGGGCGATCCATCGAAATGGATACTACCTAGAGCACGAGGAGGAGGTAAAGGTCATTCACGTTCGTGCCGGTGGGACCGGTGATGATGAGCTGATGGAGCCTCTTCAATGCGGGGTAGGTGTTGTGTCGCTTCAACGCGCCCTTGAGATCCACCGAGAGGCGCTGCGCGCGCGCCACGGTTTCCCCGTCAATGACGACTCCAGCTGCATCAGTCGGACCGTCGGTGCCATCGGTGCCGATCGCCACCACCCACACCTTAGTCAGACCGGCGATTTCCAGAGCGGCGGCTGCGCCGAACTCTTGCGCCCTTCCGCCTGTTCCCTTTCCTGTGACGGTCACGGTGGTTTCCCCACCGGCCACCACACAACAGGGCCTCTGTAGAGGTTTGCCCGCTCGCACAATATCTCTCGCCAGGGCGCCAAATCGCTTCCCCGCCTCTCGGGCCTCTCCGATCAAGGCCGGCTTATGCACGAGGGTTCGCAGACCTGCCTCCCTGGCTGCGCAGGCTACAGCTGTGACGGCCGCTGCGTTGTTCCCGACGATATGATAATGGGCTCGACGAAACAGAGATGAGCCGGGCTTCGGAGTCTCACTTGCGAACCCCTGACATCCACGGTAGAGATGCTGACGCACTCGCTGAGGGACTGCCCGCCAGATGCGATGGCGTTTCAGAATCGCAACAGCGTCTTGATAGGTGGTAGGATCTGGGACTGTCGGCCCTGAGGCAATGGCGCTAAGGTCGTCCCCCAAAACATCGGACAGAATCAGCGTCACAACGGTGGCTTCGGTCAGCTCGGCGAGACGTCCGCCTTTGATGCGCGAGAGATGTTTCCGGACGGTATTGATTTCGCGGATACTCGCTCCGCATCGCAAGAGTTCCTGTGTGGTCCGCTGCTTGTCGGCTAGCGTAACCCCTGCGACAGGTGAAGGCAATAAACTAGAAGCACCGCCCGACAGGAGTACGATCAAGAGATCACGCCTGCCGAGCTCCGCCGCCATAGCACAGAGCCTGGCGGCCGCCCGCTGACCGGACCGATCGGGAACTGGATGACCCGCTTCCGCCACGACAATCCGCTTCGTCGGCACAACATGACCGTGCTTTACCACGATGATGCCGCCCTGCAGCCTAGGTCCCAGCCGCTGTTCTACAGCCAGGGCCATCCAGGCCGTCGCCTTCCCGGCCCCGGCCACGACCACACGCTCATAGCGACGCAGGTCATATCGCTTCCGGCCGATGACCAGTTCATCGCCGTTTCTGGAGATGGCGCGGCCCACTCCCTTACGGGCGTCTACCGCAGCTAGTCCTCGAACGATTAATTTCCTCAGAAGTGACTGGATAGGAGAGGGAGGAAACCTCATGACGCTTACAATAGACTAGCAGGCCGCAGCAAGTGAAGCAGGCTGAGGCTGAGGTCAAGGTTGAGCGAAGATCTGACTTTCTTCCTCTCAGCCTTAGCCTGAGTCTTAACCTTCCATTAATGCGGGCTATGGAGTCTTGTCCTGAACGAAGCAACGGCTCGGACAAGTCAGCCGGGGGACTTTCATCTGATAGGTCCCGCGTGGGAGCATATCCTTCTTGAACTCAGGATTCAGCATCTTGAGTTCCAAGAAATAGGTCCCAAATTCCTCGGCAATCGAAGTGAGGGCTCGTTGGGAATCTTTCACGTTGACGGTGACCGTTTCAGTTTCCATCGGCATATACAGATCTTTTTTGCTCAGCCCCAAGTACTTCTCCGGCTGCGAGTAGATTTCCTTGGCGGCAATGATTCTTGGGACATAGCGCATCGTTTCCCGTGGCCCGTGCATCTTCCAATAGTCGGTAATTTTCTGGTCCTTCAATAACCGGCGGATTCGTTCTTCACCAGCATTGTACGAGGCCATGGCCATGAACCAATCGTTTTCCTTGAAATCCTTGAGATAGCGCAAGTACTTGACCGCCGCTTCCGTCGACATTTCTAAATTACGCCGATCGTCGCGGACCGCGTCACTCTTGAGACGATAGCGTCGCCCGGTGGAAGGGACGAACTGCCACGGTCCAGACGCTTTCGCCCTTGAATAGGCAGCGGCCACGCACTTGCTCTCCACCAGCAGCATATACTTGAGGTCGTCAGGCAGCCCCGCATCGGCCAGCTGTTTTTCTGCGGGAGGGAAACAGCGTCCGGTTCGTTTGGCGAGGATGATACTTTCGCCCTGGTCTTCTAAGAATTGATAGAATTCATACTCGATGCGTTCACGTACCTGCCAGTTATCGAGCGGGACTGGTTGGCCGGCAAAGGTCAGCTTGTCAGGCAGCTTGAATGAACTGAGGAAGTAGCGCTCTCCCTCTCGCTTGATTTCCGGAAGAATGACGAGACGATCTTCCGGCTCGTTGGGGTTCTCAAGGAGATCGAGCAAGATACCCTCTCGCTCCGGTTCTCCATTGGCGCCAGATCGAGGCGGGCTCTCCTTTGCCTCGGAATGTTCAGTTTGCGGCTCTGCTCCTGTTGCAATTGGAAGCGTGACCGCCATCCACAATCCACTGAGCACCAGTGCTCTTCGAACCCATATCGTCATCCCAATCGTGCCTCCTACATACGGTGAACGATCCGACGTCGAGTAGGTATGCTACCAGCCCGACAAGGGACCGGCAAGCATGATCGACTTTCAGAATTCGTGCTAGACTGCGCCGACTATGCGTGCGCTGACTCTCCTCAACGATCGCATCACCCGCTGCACCGCCTGTCCCCGGCTCGTCACTTATCGGGAGGCGATCGCCGCGGAGAAACGGAAACAGTTTGAGGACTGGACCTATTGGGGACGCCCGGTCCCTGGATTCGGGGACTCCCACGCCCGCCTCTACGTGCTCGGGCTGGCGCCGGCTGCCCACGGCGGCAACCGAACAGGACGGGTATTTACAGGCGATCGCAGCGGGGACTGGCTGTATGACGCTTTACATCGATTTGGCTTCGCCAACCAACCCGACTCTCACCACCGGGATGACGGAATGAAGCTATCGGATTGTTACATTGGCGCCACCGTCCGCTGCGCGCCGCCCGACAACAAACCGGCCCCTGAAGAATTCGTGGCCTGCCGCCCCTATCTGCGGGAAGAGCTCCGGTTGTTACGGAAGATCCGAGTGGTTGTGGCGCTGGGCAAGATTGCGTTCGATCACTACTTAAAAGCCTGCCGCGATGAGGGGTTGCAACTTCCCTCACCGCTCCCGAAATTTTCCCATGGAATTGTGCAGGTCCTTCCGTGGAACACTACACTGATCGGCTCCTACCATCCAAGCCAGCAAAATACCTTCACCGGACTGCTGACTAGGCCGATGTTTCACCATATCTTCGCAACGGCGCGACAGCGACTCTCCGAACCGGCAGGCACGCGAGCTGGCCAATAGGCCTTATTTTTTTGCTTGAGCTTCCCAGTCCGCCAGGAACTTTTTGAGTCCGTTATCGGTCAGCGGATGTTTTACCATCTGCTGAAAAATCGCGAAAGGCATCGTACAGATATGCCCACCAGCTAGCGCGGCTTCGACCACGTGTTGAGGATGACGCACACTGGCCACCAGCACCAAGGTCTTATAGTCGTAATTGCGGTAGATGGTCAGGATCTGGCGGATCAGTTCCATCCCGTTTGAACTGATGTCGTCAAGCCGACCGATGAAGGGTGAGACACACCACGCACCGGCTTTTGCTGCGAGGAGCGCCTGGGTTGGAGAAAAGCACAATGTGACATTCACCTTGATACCCTCGGCGGCCATTCTCTTGGTGGCCTTCAATCCCTCCGCAATCAAAGGCACCTTCACGACGATGTTTTTATGGATCTTCGCAAGTTCCTTCCCTTCTTTCACCATGGCATTGGCTTCGAGACTGACGACCTCTGCACTGATCGGCCCATCCACCATTTTGCAAATCTCGATGAGCACTTCCCTGAAGCTGCGGCCTTCCTTGGCGACGAGCGAAGGATTCGTGGTCACTCCGTCAAGAAGTCCGAGGTTGGCCGCCTCCTGGATTTCCTTGACGTTGGCGGTATCAAGAAAGAATTTCATGGGCATGTCCTTTCATGTCGGGATGAGAAATCCTTGTGATCAATTCTTTATCGGTTATTATTGTATGAAGAACTCAACCTGACTGCAATCTTTTGCCGGCATACGTCGGTTTGACAGGCCCCAGACCGCCGGTTAGAATCCCGCTATTAGGCTCGTCTCTGCATTTATCTGTACGACCGAGGAGCGTGCACGATGCAACGATCGGCTTGGGTTCTCCTTTTCAGTCTGGCCCTGACTGGCTGCGGCGGCAGTAATCCCTATCTTGAACAGTCGCTCAAACCGGCTGAGCTCCAAGGCAAGGACAAGGCCTGGTTTGAGAAGAACTGGGGAGCGCCGAGCGGCAAGGCCCCGAGATTTTTTGGCGGCGAAACCTGGACCTACTATCGCATTGCCGGCGGCAAATCAGGCCCACCCCTCTTTAACTTCTCCCCCAATCAGTGCCAGATCACGCTCAAGTTCGACAAAGAAGATAAACTCTCTGACTCTAGTTACTCGGGCTGTTAGCCGGCGAGCTGTTCCTGGAACTTGTGCGCGCAGGATCGGCTGCAGAAGTAATACGTCTGCCCACCAATATTTTCCGTTATCGCCACTCCCCTTGGAACGAATACCTTGCAGACAGGATCCTGAACCATGTGATTCTTACCAGGAGGGAGAAGATCCGGCTCGCCCTGGCCTTTGAACGCTCGAATGGCACGCCGAACGAGAAAGTATAGCACTACAAGCAGCCCGAGAATGAGAATAATTCTATACATAGTGGGGGGCTTTTCCTGATGCCACAATCCTATGGGACAGCACGATCTCTGTCAAGGACTCCACAATCTGTTCTGGCTGATAAGCTAATGGATTCTCATTCCTACCCTCTACTCAAATGGCCTAGCTGTGGATGAGCGGAAGAGCCTATGCCCCCAGGTGACCCAGTACTTCCGATGGATATGCTTTCATTTTCCAGCATGGTAGGTTGCCGACATGACAATCTGCGATAAATGCCGCGGGGCAATGTTGCCGGAACGGGCAGTGGATCTGAACGCAGGGCTTGCGATCACGGTGTTTGCCTGTTTGAATTGTGGTCGCAGGAAATCAGCGGACCAGGAGCCTCGGCCTATTACCGCAAGACATTAACCAGCGCTATGTCAGAACCGAAACCGCTCACGTACGACGAGCATAAGGCAGCTGAAGCCGCCTTCCGTGGGTATCCGCCTAATGCTGATTGGTCGGACTCCGCCCTGGAAATTTATGCCCGTCTCTCTGCGGCGATCGCCAAACGAAGAACTACTGCGCACGACGTCACAATCAAACGGGACCTTGAGGAAGTCGGTCGGTAACTCGTGATATGGTCCCCCTCCCGCGCCACACGATAGTCGCTCCCGCATCTCTCCAACTTCTTGGTTGATGTGAACCTGATGGCGTTTCAACAGAGGATCTGTCACGACAGCAGGTGATTGCTGGTCAGATTCACGACGTGGGGAGCCGGCACCGAGAGGAGGAACTAACGGAGATTCAGCACATCCATCATGTCGTACAGACCTGGAGGCTGCCGAACCACCCACCGAGCGGCACGCAAGGCTCCTCCCGCGAAGGTATCTCGGCTACTCGCTCGATGCGTCACTTCGATGCGTTCACCCATCCCTCCAAAGAGAATCGTGTGATCGCCGACAATGTCGCCGGCACGAATTGTTTGAATCCCGATCTCACCTTTCTTCCGTTCCCCGATAAGACCTTTTCTGGCATAGACGCCGACCTGATCCAGATCGCGGTTCACAGCTTTCGCCAAGACTTCCGCAATCTTGAGCGCCGTCCCACTCGGCGCATCTTTTTTGAGGCGATGATGGGCTTCAATCACCTCGATGTCATATTCGTCCCCCAGCGTTTTCGCCATCTCGCTGATGACCTTGCAGATCAGATTGACACCCACGCTCATATTGGGGGACAACACGCAGGGAACTTTGCTCGCAAGCGATCTCAGCTCTTCGAGCTGGGGAGCAGAAAATCCCGTCGTGCCGATCACCATGGCTCGTCGATGTTGAGCCACCGTACGTAAATGATGCAGGGTCGCTTCAGGAGCGGAGAAATCTACGACCACTTCGCCTCTGCCAAGGAGCGACGCGAAATCGTCGGTAATCGGAAGGCCCACACGGCCACAGCCCGCTGTTTCCCCCGCATCGTTGCCCACAGCGTGATGGCCCTTCCCTTCGATCGCACCGGCCAGCGTCAAGACGGTGGAGTCTTTAATCAGCGCCACCAGCCGACAGCCCATGCGACCGGCAGCCCCTGCGACAATGACGTTGATCATCCGAAACCTTACCCTTATGCCTCACGTTAAATGAGGCCTGCGTCTTTTAAGGCCAGCGTCAGTTGGGCTTTCGTCTCGGTCGCCATGGCACAAAGCGGCAACCGCAGCTCCGGATCAATTTTTCCCATCATGCCCAGCGCAGTTTTCACCGGAATCGGATTGGACTCGTAAAAGAGCGCGCTGAAAAGCGGCGACAATGCGAAATGAATCCGGCGTGCTTCGTCGATGCGTCCGCTCAAGAAGGCCTTGACCAATTGAGCCATCTCGGATGGAGCGACGTTCGATGTCACGCTAATGACCCCTTTCCCTCCGACTGCCATCATGGGCAAAGTCAGGGCATCATCTCCCGCCAGAACCGTCATCCGGTCGCCACACGTATGCGCAATCTCAGAGGCCTGCTGGACTGACCCACTCCCCTCTTTGATTCCGACAATGCTCTGTAACCCACAAAGCCTTGCGACAGTGGATGGCAACATGTTCACGCCAGTCCGTCCGGGAATGTTATACAGGATCTGCGGAAGATCCACGGACTCCGCGATCAATTTGTAATGTCGGTACAGCCCCTCTTGCGTCGGCTTATTGTAATAGGGCGTGATCAGCAGCGCCCCGTCGGCCCCTGCCTGCTTGGCGTGTTTTGTGAGGGCCACCGCTTCTTCCGTGCTGTTGGAGCCGGTCCCGGCAATCACGGGGACGCGCCGATTGACCACCTCGACGGTCAATTCGACCACGCGGTGGTGTTCCTGGTGTGAGAGGGTGGCGGATTCGCCGGTGGTGCCGCAGGGCACAATCCCGTTCGTCCCGCTGGCAATTTGCCATTCAATAAGGTCGCCGAAGGCCCGCTCATCAACCTTGCCATTCCTAAATGGGGTCACAATGGCAATCAATGCACCTGTAAACATGTGACTCCTTCGTCGACAACGCGTCCGTCGCGCCCACTCCTCAGTCGAGAAATGCCGGAATCGTTTCGCCCTTCACCAAATCGTCGTAGGTCTCCCTGGTCTTGATGACGTGGATCTCCGCCTCTTTGATCAGGACTTCAGGTACCCGTGGTCTCGAATTGTAATTGGAGGCCATCACAAATCCATAGGCCCCCGCACTCATCACTGCAAGCAGGTCACCCGGGTTGACCTCCGGCAGTGACCGGTCCTTCGCAAGAAAATCGCCGGACTCACAGACCGGGCCGACGACATCCACCTGATGCTTGGTCCGCTGCAACAGCGCCTCGGACAAGGGACGAATCTCGTGATAGGCCCCGTAGAGGCTTGGTCTGATCAGGTCGTTCATCGCCGCATCGACGATAATAAACCGTTTCGCTTCGCCGTCCTTCCGATACAATACCTTCGTCACGAGAATGCCGGCGTTGCCGACAATGACGCGACCCGGTTCCATGATGAGGGTCACATTCAAATTCTTCAGCAGTGGCGACACGGCATCCGCGAGTTCTTGCGGCAACGGTGGCGTTTCGTCCGAGTAGGTAATGCCAAGACCGCCGCCGATATTGACGTACCGGATGTTGATGCCCTGGGCCTTCAAGGCTTCGACCAGCTTCACCACCTTCTTCACGGCTTCGACGAACGGCGTGACTTCCGTCAACTGCGACCCAATATGCTTATGAACCCCGACGACATCGATGTTGGCGAGTGAGGAAGCCAGTGTGAACTCTTCGAGCGCCCGATCGGCGGCGATCCCGAACTTGCTCTTCTTGAGACCGGTCGAAATGTAGGGATGCGTTTTCGGATCGATGTCGGGATTGATGCGCAGAGCAACCCGCGCCTTAGTCCCGACGGAAGCCGCTACCTCATTAATTGCCTGCAGCTCAGCCGAAGATTCGACGTTGAACATGAGGATGTCGGCCTTCAAGGCCTCGCGAATCTCCTCAGAGTTCTTGCCGACGCCGGCGAATACGATCTTTGAGGGAGGAACACCTGCCTTGAGCGCCCGAAAGAGTTCCCCGCCGGACACAATATCCACCCCGCTCCCCTCCTTTGCCATGAGACGGAGGATCGCGATATTGGAATTGGCCTTCATGGCGAACGCAATTACATGGGGTACGCTCTTGAAGGCCCCATCATACACCCGGAAATGACGAACGAGGGTCGTGTAGCTATAGATGTAGCAAGGCGTGCCGACCTCTTTCGCAATCCGGCTGACCGGCACCTGTTCGCAATAGAGTTCGCCATGTCGATATTCGAAATTATGCATCCTGCGAATCTTCATTGAGATGTTCGAGGCCTGCGAGCGAGAAGCCCTGCAAGCCCGCGAGCGAGAAGCCCCGCAAGGAGGCCTCGAAAGCATCCTTAAACTTGCGAAAGCGGACCTTCACATTGGGAATCGCGACCTTCATGGCGTCCGAATCCACCAACGCCTTGAGGGCGTCGGGCGTCGCCAGCTTGAGGTGCTCGAAGTTGACGATGATGTCCATGCGTGCCTGATTGGCCGCTTCCTTGATCCGCTTAATCAATTCCAAGGCATTCAGGCGATCGAGGGTACCCTCAAGATCCACGAACAGAGCAGCGAACTTGTCATGCCGCTTGGCCTTGATATG
>Ga0247727_10003444_pt1 | contig 34980 bp, 50 predicted proteins | sample WisWelCaveWW1625_FD_202498 | JGI IMG/M metagenome (GOLD analysis project Ga0247727, IMG submission 202498) | Biofilm microbial communities from Wishing Well Cave, Virginia, United States - WW16-25 | ecosystem: Environmental > Aquatic > Deep subsurface > Groundwater > Cave microbial mat | place...
GTACGTCCGCGTACTTCGGCGCGTTGCGTCACGCGCAGTGACTCGGGTTCACGACGCACTGTGTCGAGAATCCGAGATTTCGGGATGTGCAGCTTTCCCTCGGAAACCCGCGTCATTGCGGGGGTTTCCGCTTGCACGTTGCCGAGGTGAAGACGAGGCGAACGGGCGTCTACCCACGGGGGCGGCCTAGTCTGGGCTGCTCGGGGGGTACGCCGGAGGGGCTCCGGGGAGGGGCGGGCGCTATACGCTCCAGGCCCTAGACTCGCGACTCCGATACGGAATCCCGTATCGAGCGGCCCGTGGCCCGACGCCACCCGCCTCCCGGACGGATTATGGCATCAGGCCCGGCCGCTCGGGTGGACGCTCAAGGGCCCCGGGAGAGCCGACGTGCGAGATGGCCGAGGGCACCCCTAGCTACGAGCCCTCTCGGGCCGGTTCGCAGGTAGACCTCGGGCAAGGGCACGCAGTCTAGCTCCCGCGCGAGGTCTGTCAAGTCCGGGCCCGGAAGTCGCCGCTCGGCGACATCCCGTCCGGGGGTTCCAGAGAGAGAGCCGGCCGTAGGCCGCTCTGGGCCGATGGGACGGATTGGGACGGATGGGCGCGCGATTCCTTACGCGCCCCACGTGCGCCCAGAATGTGCATGATCATACGCAGGGGACCGGCAACTATGACCACTTCAACACCCTCATGAGAAGGATCCGTCCCATCCGTCCCGTCACCCCTTCGGCGCCCCGCCGTCGAGACGTTACGAGCAGAGGTGCATCTGTCCGGACCCGTCCCACATCCGTCCCAATCCGTCCCATCGCCGACGAGGGCATCCGTCCCATCGCTGCCCTCATCGGCTCGTATCCGTCCCACCTCCGAGCCGCTCGCACGACCCGCCCGAGAGGCGGCAACCCCGCGCCCGCGAGCCCGGGTCTCGGAGCGCGTCACCTTCGGCACGCCCGTGGCGACTCTTTAAGCACGTGCGGCCCTGGGCGGGGTCGGCGCCGCTCCCGGAAGGGCTCCAGGGGCGGCGCCCTGCCCGGGCCGTAAAAGGGAGAAAAAGATGCCTCTTTACGACGCAGCACACCTGAACATCATGGCGGCCAACGCTCGCGGCTCCGTCCATCAGACCCGATCGTTTGTCCAGGAGACGATCAAGAGCGCGGGCTCCCCGCCCACGGCGAAAGACGCCGCCGAGCTGCGCAGGGCGCTACGCAACTTGGCGATGGCCGAGGGAAACCTGGTCAACGCCTGCAAGATTCTGTCAGCCCGCAAGCAATAAGACTCAAGCCGCGGCCGAAGACGGCCGAGAAGAGGAGCAGAATGGACCCGAATGCCCTAGCCCGAGAATGCTACGAAGAGGCCGACCATGACCGCGAGCGGGCGGCCAAGTTGATGCGGCGCCGCCTGGATGACGACGGTGATCTGTACCGCGCCGTGGCGGAGCCCCTGATCGACGGAGCCGTCTGGGCTCTCATCCGGGGGTGCGCCCGGCAATACAGGCAGAGCATCCAGGGTAGCCTGGGCGCCCAGAGCGCGCCGACGCCGGCCGCCCGAGAGGCAGGTGAACGCGTGCGAGACGTCGCCGTCCGGAGCTGGTATGCCTACCCCCTCCACTGCGGGGTGGCCCTGGGAGATGCAACGCAGGCACAGGTCCTGGAATCGATGGACAGGCACGCCCGGTTCGCCTCGGCGAACGGGGCCAAGGCCGCCTGGCTCGACGCTGTGGCGAGAGGGATGAAGCCCGGCGGCGGCTGCCGGGTGCGGAAGGTCTACTCCGAGAAGCGCCTCGGGGAGATGTTCCAGGCCGCCTGCGGTGACCAGGAGGACTAGTGTTCGAGGAGCGCCCGGCCAGTAGCTCAGTGCCTGCCATCAACCAGCAGTCGGGCGCTCTTTTGTTTCTCGGCCACGCGAACCAGACGGTAGATGTCACCCTCTTCTCATCTGTTCGCGCGGCCTCTCTTTCCTCGCGCCGCCCGGCCTTGGGGGTCGCGTTACCCATAGGACCACTGCCGGACGGCGCGATCTCTTTTCTCGGCCGCGCGGGCCACAACCACTCTGTCATCCCAGCGATCCGTGCTCGCGCGGCCTTTCTCCCCTCCCTCCTCCAAGCCATTTGGCTCGTGTCCCCCATGAAGATCGTGCTTTGGGGGAGGGATTTATTTTCTCGGCCGCGCGGGCCAGGCTCGTTATGTCATCCCGAAGTGCCGTGCCCGCGCGGCCTCTTTCCTGGCGCCCCGGCTCTATCCAAGTGCTGTCACCCTGTTTTCCCGTGAGCCGGGGCGCCCAACCTGCAAGGAGAACCACATGAGCGAGATTGTCCGAGACATGGTTGAGACCTACCACCAGCGCGTGGATTTCCTGCGCGCCGAAGTGCGCCTGACGCTACAGATCAAGGCTCTATGCCGTCGAGCTGGCGGAGAGGCCGGCGGTGAAGATGCACTCTACGCGGCAGCCGTGGACGGGAAGGGCGAACATCCGCTGGCTGGGCCGATGGCCCTTCACCTTGGGCCTCTCGTCGCGGCTCGCTCCGGGATCGAGGCGGCGCGCAAGGCGGAGGAGCGGAAGCTGGTCAAGCTCGCCAAAGCCCTGCCGGTCTACCCCTGGGTGGAATCGCAGCGCGGGCTCGGCGCGCTCGGGCTCGCTCAGATCGTGGGCGAGGCCGGCGACCTCTCGGGCTATGCGAATCCAGCAAAGCTCTGGAAGCGCATGGGGCTCGCGGTCATCGACGGCGGGCGGCAGCGCAAGGTCGAGGGTGCGGCGGCGCTCCTCCACGGCTACAACCCGCAGCGACGATCGGTCATGTGGAACATCGGAGACTCGGCCATCCGGGCTACCGGCGGACAGTTTCGCGCGGTGTACCTAGAGCGCAAAGAGGTCGAGCTGAAGCGGGCGGCCGAGGAGGGACTGATTGTGCTGCCGGCCGCCAAGATCCCCTTCGGGGAGAAGGCGCGCTATCGGAGTGAGGGCCACGTCCACGCCCGGGCGAAGCGATACATGGAAAAGCGGATCCTGCGCGACCTCTGGCGGGAGTGGCGCCGCTAGGCCGTGAAGCTCCACCAGGAGCGCGACCGGGCGCGGCTCGCCGGCCTCGCCACGCAGCTCCGCGCCATCTCCTAGCTGCGCGCTAGGCCCCGCTCGGGCGCCGGTAGCCTCGGACCCGCTTGTCCGCCCCGCGCGCTGCGTCTCCGACCTTCGCCTGGGTCCAGCCCATCTTCGCGAGGACGCGGGAGAGCCGGCGCCCGAGAGCCGGGGTCTGGTTGGCCGGCGTCACCCCGAGAGCGAAGAGCATCTCGGCCGAGCCGAACGCCACCTGCTCGGGGTTGGAGGCCGCGAAGGCGTCCAGGCGCTCCTCCCAGGGGTCCCCGACCGTCCGGGCCTCCTGTTCGACCGCTGCGGCGGCCAGGAGGGCCTCAGGGAAGCGAGCGCCCTGGCCCGAAGCCTCGGCCTCGCGCCAGGCCCCGACCGCTTCGGCGTAGAGCTGGTCCCGGTCGGCCCGGAGGTCCTCGATGGCGACTCGGCCGATGCGAACCGGGAGGAAGCGGCGGTTCCCGGTCATGTCCTGGAGGTACTCGCCCTCATTCGTCGTGCCGACGAAGACGCAGCGGCGCGGATAGTCCTCGGCCAGGCGCTCATAGGCGAGGCGGGCGCGATCGACCTGCTTGGACAGGAACATCTTGACGGACGAGACCTCGGCGCGGTTGAGGGCGTCCAGCTCCCCCAGCTCGACGACCCAGGCGTTCCGGATGCTCTCGACCACGTCGCGGTCCCCGAGCGAGCGCGCCGGGATGTCCTCGACGGTGTAGTCCCCGCCGAGGATGCGGACCAGCGTGGACTTGCCGATGCCCTGGGCGCCCTCCAGCACCACGACCTCGTCCACCTTGACACCCGGGACGAGCGCGCGGGCGACGGCCGAGACGAGGAGGTGGCGGCCGACGCCCCGGACGTAGTCCGTGTCCGGCGCCCCGGCGTAGCGGTGGAGCCACCCGTCGATGCGCGGCGTCCCGTCCCAGAGCAGCCCGTCCAGGTAGAGCTTGACGGGGTCGAAGGGGCGGCGGCGCGCGAGCGTCTCGGCGGCCTCGTAGACCTTGTCCAGCCCGAGGTCGAGCTGGCAGTGGGCGATGAGCCAGGCCCGGAGCGCGAGCCCCGATCCCTTCCCGAGCACCCGGCTGAAGCCCGGGAACTTCTCCTCCAGGGCCGAGATGTCCCCCTGGATGTGGACGACGCCGGCCCGGTCGTTCCAGGCGAACCCAAGGTCCAACCAGGCGAGCGCGGAGATGGCATTGCGGTTCGTCGGCATCGGCCGGCCGCTCTGCGTCCGCTCCAGAATCAGGAGGGTCGGAGCCTCCGAGGGAGTGGCGGGCGCCTCGGCGCCGGGAGCGAGCGCCTCGACAGGCACCGGCATCATCCCGAAGGCCGCGAGGATGTCCGACGGCGGCGGGCCCGGGAGGTGCTCTCGCCCTCCGGCTGCGTCCGTCACGAGCTTCCAGAAGGTCCCGGGGCCGCGCTCGCCCTCGGGGTCTACGGAGTCCCAGCGGGCCCGGATCTCGTCCTCGTCGCCCGCGTAGCTCGGGTCCGAGAGGGACCAGGAGACGAAGACTTCCTGGCACTCCGGGTCGGCGCCGCAGGCCGCGACGCACCCCATCATCAGCGGCTCCCAGGCGTCGTTCCCCGAAAACTTCTCGACCGGGATGGCATCGAGGATGCGGGCCAGCCAGGCGGCCGAGAGGTCGGGATCCCCGATGCGCTCGCGCGCGACACGCGGCGGGCGGCAGACGATCTCCAGGAGCTTCGGCGTCGCCTCGGGCGCGTCCGAGTAGTCCGGTCGGCTCTCGTCGCGCCGGTACGGCGGGCCCTGGAGGTGGAGCGGATGCGTGCTCGGGGGCGCGACGACCTGGCGCCCGACGGACTTGACCTCCACCCCCTCGTAGTCTGGGAGATCCTTGCCTCGGACCCGGAGCCCGGCGGGCTTCCGGAGGAAGAGGTGGCGACCGCCCGAGGGCGTGACCGTCGTGGGGCAGGTCGCCGGGTCGATCCCCACATCGCGCAGGAGGCGCTCCAGCGAGTCGCCGATGATGTCTCGGCGCGGGTCGTAGTCGAGCACCAGGTCCTGGTCTCCGAGGCGGGCGCCGACGTTGCCCCCAGCGCTCCGCCAGTGCTCGACCTCCTCGCGGGTGTAGGCGCGCGCGGTCCAGCGCGCGTCGCGCGGAGCCTTCTCGCGGACCTGGAGCGGGATGAGGTCGAGCGCAGCGGGGAGAGTCACGTTGAGCCTGTGGCCGGTAGGGGTCGGGAGGTTACGTCCCGAAGTCGAGCTGGCAAGCCGGCCGCGTCACCTTCCTCGGGGCACGGCTACTCCCGGGCCGAGGAGAACCCCCATGAGCCTCGCCCATCCCCGCAAGCGGACGACCCGCGCGAACATCTCCCTGGTCGTCTCGCGCCAGAGCCTCATCACCCGAGACCCGAAGCCCTACCTCTACGTGAAGGGCAAGGGGCTCGATGAGGCGGGCTACTTCGCCTGCGCCGGTCCCATCGAGCGCCACTTCCCCGAGGTCTTCCTGCAGGTCGATTCGAAGCCGGGCCAGTGCGGCGCCGATACGAACACCCGCTGGATCGTGACGCGCGCCCAGCCGTACATGAACAACCACGTCGGGCGGTTCCTGCGCCGCCTCGGCGTCCAGGCCGGCGACCCCGTCGCCTGGTCGGTGGAGGCGGTCTGATGGACTGCCCCGAGACGGTGGAGGAGCGAGCCAAGCGGCTCGCCACGGTGCGAGAGCGCCGAGCGTTCATCCGTCGCGTCGAGCGCCTCGCGAAGCGGACGCTCGCAGCCCGGCTCTACGACAACCGCCAGGCGGTGCTCCGCCTCGCCGAGATGTCGAAGCGGAGCCGAGAGGACGCGGTCCAGCTCCAGGGCGCGCTCGCTGCGACGACGGAGCGCGAGGAGGAGCTGGAGGACATCGTCGATGGGCTCCGCACCACCCTCGCGAACGTCCGCCAGGATCTCGCCGAGCGGAGCGCGCGGCGGCCCGTGACCGTCGGGCCCGGCATCGTTCCGGTGGAAGTCCGGATGCATCGCGGCTACACCTTCGCGAACGCGCCCGCGCGCCCGACGCGCGTGGCGTTCTTCGACTGCCGGCCCTCGCGCGGCCGGCGCTTCTTCAACTGGCTCAGCGGCCTGGTCCGCTGGTAGGAGGGCGAGATGATCGGACGAGGACCGACGAAGCGGGAGCTGCTGTCCCAGCTCGACGAGGCGAAGAACCAGCTCCTCCGCGACGCGGAGATGATGGCCGCGGGCAGGGCGGCGGTCGAGCAGCTCAAGAGGGAGGTGCGGGACCTCCGTGCTCGCCCGAGCGTCGAGGCCCTCCGCACGCGCGCGCTCGTCGCCGAGGATCTGCTCCGCCGGGCGACCGCTCGCGCGGACGCGAACGAGCACAACTGGCGCGCCCTCGAAGCGAAGGGCGAGGACGCGCGCTATCGGGCGGCGGTGGACCTCGGCGAGCCGGTCCTGGCTCGGCTCCTGGAGATGCTGGAGATGCAGACCCCCTATGGCATCCGCTGCGAGGAGGCGGTGCTCCAGGACCTGCGCGCGAGCCGCGCCCGCACGGGCCAGGGGCGCCAGCAGCGCCTCGACGCGGTCCGCGAGGGCCTGAGCGCCCTCAAGGCCGGGCAGATCGCCATCTCGGACGTCGCGCTGTCTCTGGAGGAGGTCTTCGGGCCGGCCGAGACGGACGAGGCGGCCCACTCCCGCGACCGCCTCCGCGCCGGGCTCCTGATGCTCGCCTGCACGGGCTCCGTCTCCATCGGCCGGGCCGCCCAGCTCGTAGAGCGACTCTACGTCACCGGCTCGCTCGCGGAGCCCGAGCCCGAGGGCGCGCTCCGGGCGCTGCTCGACCTCGCGGTCCGCTGCGTGGACTCGGCCCAGGGTCGGCGCCTGGCCCACCAGTACGCCTACGACGTCGCCGAGGTCCTGAACCTCGGCGGCTTCGACCTCGCCATCCAGGACCAGCCGACGTGAGGGACGACATCCGAGACGAGGACTGGGAGCCGACCGACCCGAACCTGGCCGCTCCCGAGCAGCCCGCCCGGGTCGAGGTTCGGGTGCGCCCGATGCTCCCCGCGGTGCTCGCGCACCTCTGGCGGGCCTTCGGGACCCGTATCCAGGCGGGCCACAAGCCGGCCTGGACGCGAAAGAACAAGCCCGGCGGGCTCGCGCGCCGCCGGGCTCGCCATGCTCGCGTCCGGCGCCGAATGGCGCGGGAGTCGAGGCGCCGGAACCGCGGCTAGGGGTGGTCCCGCTGGGTCCAGTCGCCCGTGTCGAGCGCGGCCTGGGCGGCCTGGGCGGCCTGGGCGGCCTGGGCGGCCTGGGCGGCCTGGGCGGCCTGGGCGGCCTGGGCGGCCTGGGCGGCCTGGGCGGCCTGGGCGGCCTGGGCGGCCTGGGCGGCCTGGGCGGCCTCGGCCGAGGGGTAGTATTCGCGCGAGTCTCGCGCGAGCGGCTCGCCTGTCTGGGGGTCGTTCGCGCCCAGGTAGTAGCCCGCGCCCGAGCGGCAGACCGCCAGGCGGTGCTCCTCGCCCAGGTACTCGTAGCAGAGGATGGAGAGGCCGCGGACCAGCAGCCGGGTCTTCACCTCGGCGGTCAGGGGAGTCGGCATCGGGGGCTCCTGCGGAGAGATCCTCGGCGGGCGGCTCGGACCATCCGGGCCTGCCCCGCCGAGGCGGGAGGTGGGTTACGGGCGGGCGACCGTCCAGCCCGAGTCGAGCTTCATCGAGACCGCGTGCGGCCCCTGCTCGACCAGGTAGCGGCCCGAGCGCCGCAGCTCGTCGAGCTGCGCGGGGCTGATCTCGCCCCGCATCGGATGGACGCGGACCGGCTCGCGCCGGTCGAAGGGGACGATGACGTCCGCGCGGCAGCCCGCGTCGTGGTTCCAGGCGTTCAGGAGGGTCGAGGTTCGCATCGGTCGGTCTCCCTGGGTTGATGCCCAGACGTATCGGCCGGAGCCCGGCCGGACTTGAGCCCTAGCGGCGCCACTCGCGGCGGAGCTTCTTCTCGGCCTTCGTGAGCAGGGCCTTCGCCGCCTGACTAAACCGCGGCGGCACCGAGTCAGCGATTTAGTCACTAACTCAACCCAACGGTTTAGTGACTAAATCGATGATTCGACGCTACCGCGATTTAGTCACTAACTCGACCCAACGGTTTAGTGACTAAACCGCGGCGGCACCGAGTCAGCGATTTAGTCACTAACTCGACCCAGCGGTTTAGTGACTAAATCGATGATTCGACGCTACCGCAATTTAGTCACTAACCCGACCCAACGGTTTAGTGACTAAACCGCGGCGGCACCGAGTCAGCGATTTAGTCACTAACTCGACCCAACGGTTTAGTGACTAAACCGCGGCGGCACCGAGTCAGCGATTTAGTCACTAACTCGACCCAACGGTTTAGTGACTAAATCGATGATTCGACGCTACCGCAATTTAGTCACTAACCCGACCCAACGAGTTAGTGACTAAACCGCGGCGGCACCGCGTCGAAGTGCTCCGACCAGAGGTGGCGGGTCTACCAGGAGGAGACGAGGACTTGAGCCCCGTCCCGCGGGGGCCCGGCGAAGCGGCCGCCCTGCGCATGAGTTGCCGGTGCTCAAGTCCCGGGCGGGGCGGCCGATACGTCTGGGCATGACCCGAGCACTCCTCTCCATAGGCTTCCTGGCGCCCTTCGCGCTCTACGCCCTGGAGCTGGCGGCCCGGCTGTAGGAGGTCCTCGTGAACCCCAGTATCCGAGAGATGACGAACCCCGAGCGCGCCTGCGCGTCGGACTTCGAGATCGTCGCGCCGGAACGCGGCTTCGTCCCGGCCCTCTCCCTCCGCGTCTATGCGATCGACGCGGTCGCGGACGGGAGCATCTCGGCCCTGACCGACACGGACGACTCGCGCGACTGCGCGCGGGCGCTCGCGGCGGCCGGCCTGATCACCCTCGCCGAGCCCCTCTCGTGAAGCTCGACGGTCACCTGAAGGACCGGGAGGCTAACATCGACCGCGAGACCGCGGACGAGATGGCCGAGCGAGCGAAGCGTGGCCGGGCTCAAGTCGAGCCGGCGCCCGTCCGAGAAGACCCCGCAGAGGAGAACCCCGATGCCCCGAGCCCCGCAGCCGACCCCGCCCCCGAAGCCTGAGCGGACGCGCCAGGAGCGATATGCCTACGCCCTCGAATACCACGCACACCTCCTGAAGGAGATGCGCCAGCGGGTCGAGGAGCAGGTCCGGGCCATCCGCTACCTCGGCGCCAAGCTCCAGGATCCGGCGCGAACGCCCTTCGACCTGCTCCGCGACCTCTCCTGGTCGAAGGACGAATTCCGCGAGCTGGGCCGCGCCCAGGTCCTGACGGAACTGCTCGGGGCTCTCGACGCGGGCGTCTCGGCCCGGATGATCGTGGCCCACTGCGAGCGCGAGGCGCTCCGCCGCGCGGAGTCCCCGCCCCAGAGCACCAGCCCGACGTCCAACTTGGCGGAGCAGTATCTCTGCGCCGCCTGGGCGGAGGCCGCGCGGCCGGGCTGGAGCCAGCTCCCCATCGACGGGCTCGTCCGGACCGAGCAGGAGATCGCGAGCCTCGCCTTCGAGATGGAGGCCGGCCTGGTCTAGCGCGTCACCTCTCCGGGCTCTAGGCTACTCCTCTCGGGATGCGACACGAGCGGACGCGCGGGCAGGACGAGTGGCTGACGCCTCCGGGGGTCATCGAGGCCCTTGGACCGTTCGACCTCGACCCCTGCGCGCCGGTCGTCCGCCCCTGGGACACGGCCCAGGCGCACTACACCATCGAGGACGATGGGCTCTCGAAGCCCTGGACCGGCCGCGTCTGGATGAACCCGCCCTATGGCCGGGCGACTCCGACCTGGATCGCGCGACTCGCGGAGCACGGGCAGGGCACCGCTCTCCTGATGGTCCGGACGGACACGGCGTGGTTCCAGGACCACGTCTTCGAGAGGGCCTCGGGCCTCTTCTTCCTCCGCGGGCGGGTCGCCTTCCACGAGCCCGACGGCCGCAAGGCCGACCCCGCGCCGGCCCCCTGCGTCCTCGTCGGCTACGGCCCGGGCGACGCGCTCCGGCTCCGGGAAGCCTTCGATGACTTCGCCCTCCGGGGCGCCTACGTCCACCTGCGAGGGCCTCGATGAGCACCCGGCCGACCGTCGCGGACCGCCCGAACCTCCGGGCGCTCGACCCGGCCGAGGTCGAGGCGCGGAAGCGGGTCCTCGCCCAGACGCCCACGCCGCGCGACGGCTGCCCGGGATGCCTCCGGGATCTCTCGGGCTACCCCCAGCAGCGGAAGCGGGGCTGGTGCCGCCTCTGCTGGCCCTCTCGCGACGCCATCCTGGCCGAGCTACTCCGCGCGCCGGACCCCCGGTGGAAGAAGCCGGCCGCGGTCGTCCGAGCGGAGCGAGCCGTCCTGGAGGCGACGAGGACGGCCGAGCGACTGCGCGAGGCGGCCGAAGAGGCGTTCCGCGCCGCGGCCAAGCTCGCGGCGGACCTCCGCTACCTCCGCTCCGAGATGAAGATCTGCCTCGACTGCGGCGAGGCCCTGACCTCGACGGCCGCGAGCGCCACCTGCTTCCGATGCGGCGACTGGCGCGAGGCGGGCATCCCGGGGCCCGAGCCGAGAGACCACTTCGGGAACCCCCACCACGGGCACCCGAGCGAGTACGATCCCCCGCGTCACCTCCCCGAGCAAGCGGGCGACGTAGAGGAAACGGAGGACTAACGATGCGAGGCAACGCGGACACGCTGCAGGTCTTCGAAGGCGACCTCTACGGGATGGAGAGCCGCCGGAACGAGGTCATCGCCCACGCGCTCCAGGACGGGCTCACGGTCGAGTACGGGCGGGACGGGATGTTCCAGCTCGACATCGACTCCCCCGAGCAGCTCGAAAAGACGAAGGGCCTGATCGTCCGGCTCCAGAAGCTCCTCGGCATCGAGCGCGCGACGGTCACCCGCTCGCGCTCGGGCAACTGGCACGTGCACGTCTACCTCGACGAGAGCAGCGAGGCGTTCAACGCGATGTCCCGCCGCGAGCGCGTCCTTCTCCAGGCGGTGCTCGGATCGGACCCGGTCCGCGCGGCGCTCGACTGGGCCTGGGCGGTGGTGGACGAGGACCTCGGCGGCGAGGCCGAGTGCTTCCTGATCACCCAGCGCGCCGTCTTCGAGGACGAGCTGCCGCTTCCCCAGCCCCTCTCCGTCCTGGAAGAGCCGACGGAGCGCGAGGTCTACTAGGCGATGCAGTATCATGGCGGAAAGTCGATGCTCGCCAAGCACTTCGCGCCGATCCTCTGCGCGGACCTTGGCCGGCTCGGCGGCTTCCTCTACGAGCCGTTCACCGGCGGCTTCAACGTCATCCCGCGCCTCGGCGCGTCGGTCAAGCGGGCGCTCTGCGGCGACCTCCACCCCGGGCTCATCTCGCTCTACCAGTCCCTGCAGATCGGGCTCTGGGACCCGCCCGAGAATCTGACGGAGGATGAGTACGACTGGCTGAAGCTCAACCGGGACTGGTCGGACCCGCTCACCGCGTTCGCGGCCTTTGGCTGCTCGTTCGGCGCGCTCGAATTCTCGACCTACGCCCGAGCGCCGAATCACCCGGAGCGCAACTATGCCCGAGCGGCAGCGCGCTCGCTCCGGCGCAAGGCGCGGTGGATGGCGCCGGTGGAGTTTCGGCTCCAGGACTTCGAGGGCGGCTCGCTCGACTGCGACCTCTACGGCCCGGCGGTCATCTACGCGGACCCGCCCTACCTCGGGACCGCAGGCTATCTCGGCTCGACCTTCGACCACCAGCGCTTCTATCGGTGGTGCGGCATCATGGCCGAGGCCGGCCACGTCGTCTACATCTCGGAGTTTTCGCAGCCGGGCAGGGGGCTCGCCTTCGAGACCGCCTGGGAGAAGGTGCGCTTCCGCGGCATCCGGAGCAACGCGGGGAGCCACGTCCGAGACATCATGTTCCGGGTCAAAGGATTCCAGCGATGAAGTTTCGTCAGGTCGTCCTCGACCATCTCCCCTTCGACATCAGCGGCATCGTTGCCTCGGGCTCGGGCATCCGCAACATCGCGGGCGAGATCCGGGAGGAGGTCTTCGAGACGGCCGAGCGGACGGTGTCACGGATGGTCGCGCGCATCCACGGGCACGTCATCGGCGGCCTCCCCATCGACGAGCCCGAGGTGGTCGAGCCGGCCTCCTGGTTCCAGCACCTCCGCCGCTCGCTCGGGCTCTCGCACCGGACTCGCGTGCTCCGGCCGGCCGTTCGGCACTACGCTCGGATCTGTCCGCACATCGAGTGCGAGCCGGGCAAGCACGTGACCTTCCTGATGGGCGAGGATGTCCTGCCGCGCGAGCAGGTCCAATGAAGCGCCGGCTCTACGAGAGCGGGACCGGGAGCTGCGTCTGGCGATGGTCGGACGTCGTGCTCGACGGCGTCCTCTACCTCCGCCGGCTCCACCTGGTGAAGGTCCAGCTCGGACGCTTCGGGTTCGCGGTGATGCTCCACTGGATCCTGCGGCCCGACCCCCAGCCGGACCTCCACGACCACCCGGTGTCCTTCGCGTCCGTCATCCTGCGCGGCGCGTACCTGGAGCACCGCTGGGGCCCGCACCACTACCGGGAGAAGCGCTGCTACGCCCCGGGCGACATCAACTGGATGCGCGCGACGGACTGCCACCGCATCCTCGACGTCCTCCCCCGGACTATGACGCTCGTGTTCGCCGGCCCGAAGACACGGGAGTGGGGGTTCCACACCGCCTCGGGCTGGGTAGACTGGCGGACCTACTCCGCCCCTCGGAGGTCCTGATGTTCGGCCCCTTCGTCCTCGGCTCCGGCCGGGTCCGCGCCCTCTTCGCCTGGTACGACCTGTGGGTGGGCGTCTTCTGGGACTCGAAGAAGCGCTGGCTCTACGTCCTCCCGCTCCCGATGGTCGGGCTCATCCTCGACTTCTCGCCCCGGCGCCGGTCCGGCGGGCGGCTCCTCCTGCCCCCGGGGTAGGGCCTCAAGTCCTGGACGCTGCGGCCGATAGGGTCCACGATCGCGGACGTTACGTCCGCCGAGGAGAACCGATGGGCGACTGGTCGAAGCTCCCGAAGTGGGCTCAGGAGGAGAGGCAGCACTCACCTCCGAAGTCCGCGACCTCCGGAGCGTACTCGATGGCTACCTGCAGAGCGGCGTGGACCTCGACGTCCACACCGGCTTCATCGCCTGGTGTCACGAGGGCGGGCGCTCCGTCGCGCGGCTCATCAACTCCCACCGCATCGAGGTCCGCGTGAACCGCGGCCCGAACGGCCCCCAGCGGATGGAGCTATGCATCATCGAGGCGCGCCGCGCAGCCGACCTGGCCGAGGGTCTTCGCGTCCAGGGTCGCGGCGGCGAGCTGGCGATCGTTCCGGTCGCGGCGAACGCGGTGATTCTCCAGGAGGTCGAGCGATGAAACCGACTCCCGCGCAGCGCGACATCCTGGAGAAGCTCGCTTCGGGCGAGTGGGAGCTGGACGGCACCTCTCATTTCTCCCCGCCCCGCCTCCAGAAGGGCGGCCTCGGGCGCGAAGGCGAGACGCAGGCTCTCCGCTCCGACACTGTCTACACCCTCTACCGGCGCGGGTGGATTCGTCAGCGTCCGGGCAGCCACTTCCCGTCGCACCCCTACGACCTGACGGACGCCGGGCGCCGGGCGCTCTCGCCCGAGGGAGACCCGGAGGCGAAGGCGGACCCGCCGAAGCCGAAGATCCGGGTCTGGCAGTATCGGGGCCGTCGGAACGAGGCGCCCGGGACCCACAAGCAGACGACGGAGCTGATCGCGGCTCCGAGCCGGGCGGCGGCTATCCGCGCCTTCGAAGCCGCGCTCGGCTACCGCGTCCCGCCGCCACCAGCCCCGGGAGGTCGCGTCATGAGAGACCGGCTCGACCTCGACTTCTCGACCTGCGAGGGCTGCGGTGAGGTCCTCGGCCTTGCGGAGCACAAGCCCCGGCGCTTCTGCACGCCCTGCTCCCTCGACCCGCTCTGGGCCGAGCCCGGGGACGTCGTCATCTCGAAGACGGGCGCCCGCGCGGTGGTCCTGGAGGCGCTCGGGACCCGGCTGCTGGTCCTCCCGAGCCTGTCGAACGAAACCCAAGAGTGGCCGCTCGATCTGGTCGAGCGCCGCGTGGAGGACATCGAATGGACGCTCCCGAGGTGAAGGACCGCGACGGCGTGGCTATCACGACGGACTCGTTCGTGCTCATCGAGCGCGAGAACCACCTGGCCCCGGGCCACCCCTACCGGCGCCAGGGGCAGGTCGTCGCCGTCACCTCCGACCACGCCGGGGCACTCATCGAGGTCCGGGAGTGGAAGGCCGGCAGGTTCAACGGGAAGCGGACGATCGCTCGCGCCCCGCACCTCCAGGTCATCCGAGCCCCGGACCGCGCTCGCGCGGAGCTGGCCGAGGAGGCCCGCATCCGGCATGACCGGAAGGTTCGGAAAGAGGAAAACGAACGCCAGGCCCGGCTCAAGAAGCTCCGGGCCGAGGAGGAGAAGAAGCGATGAAGGTCCTGGTCACCGGCGGTCTCGGGTTCATCGGCCAATACGTCTGCCGCAAGCTGCTCGACCACGGGCACGACGTCGTCATCCTCGACTCCGTCGAGCCCCAGTCCCACTCGGACCGGGCGCCCCAGCTCCCGAAGGGGGCCGACCTCGTCATCGGGTCGGTCGGCAATCGGGCCCGAGTCCGGATGGCCCTCCAGGACGTCGAGGCGGTCGTCCACCTCGCGGCGATCGTGGGCGTCGGGCAGTCGATGTACGAACCGGCCCGCTACGTCCAGCGCAACACGGCCGACTTCGCCATGTTCCTGCAGATGCTCCGGGAGCGGCCTCTCCAGCGGCTGGTCGTCGCGTCGTCCATGAGCATCTACGGCGAGGGCGCCTACGAGTCGGAGCGAGACGGGAAGCGCCTCTATCCGATCAGCCGCAATCCGGCGGTGCTCGCGGCCGGCGTCTGGGACTTCGAGGGCGCGATCCACGCCCCGACCCGCGAGGACAAGCCGCTCCACCCCGCGTCCGTCTACGCCATCACGAAGCGGGACCACGAGGAGCTGGCCCTGGTGGTGGGCGAAGCCTACGGCATCCCGACGCTCGCGCTTCGGTTCTTCAACGTCTACGGCCCGGGCCAGGCGCTCTCGAATCCCTACACCGGCGCCGCGGCCATCTTCGCCTGTCAGGCTCTCGACGGGCAGGCGCCGACCGTCTACGAGGATGGCCGGCAGCTCCGCGACTTCGTCCACGTCGAGGACGTCGCCGAAGCAGTCGTCCGCGCGACGGAGGCGCGCCCGAGCGTCTCGGGCTATCCCATCAACATCGGGACCGGGCGCCCGCACACCATCCTGGAGCTGGCGGCGACACTGTCGAACAAGCTCGGCGGCCCGACTCCGCAGGTCCTGCGGAAGTACCGGGTGGGCGACGTCCGACACTGCTACGCGGACGAGCGGCGCGCAATCGAGACGCTCGGGTTCCGCGCCGCGGTCACGCTGCGCGAGGGCCTGAACGAGCTGGCCGACTACATCCAGGCGCTCCCCGAGCGCCCGAGGAACCGAACGGCGGAGGCGGCCCGAGAGCTGACCGATGCCGGGATGGTACGCTGACCCCCAACCCCCTACTGGAGACCCCTTGAACCCCCGATTCCGTTTCGTTCTCGCCTTCCTCGTCACGGTCGTCTTCGCGCTCGCGAGCTACGCGGCGCACGCGACCGGCTCGACCCACCACAACTCGACCACCGGCGACGTGACCGCGACCGGCGGCTCGGCGCGCTCGGACGCCAGCGCGAACGCGGGCGCGGTGGCCGGCGCCCAGAGCCAGAGCGGCTCGAAGTCGGACGCCTCGGCTGTCTCGAAGGACGGCGACGTCAACGCCACGGCGCTCTCCCTCGCGCTCTCCGGCTGCCAGGCTGGCGCGGGCGGCTCGGGCGCGGGCTTCGGCGCGTCGATCGGCTCGGAGTCCCGGGTCTGCCAGCTCCTCCGCGTCGCAGCGGCGCAGCAGGCGCTCGGGATGCACTACGAGGCTTCGGTGACCGTCCGCCAGGCGCTCTACGAGCTGAACGGCGGCGGGTCGCGCCCGGAGGAGGGCGGCTATCTCTTCCGAGCCGCTCGCTTCCTGAAGATCCAGGTCATCTCGCCGATCTTTTCCCTGATCCCCTTCGTCGGACACGGCGCCTAGCTCGGGTCCCCCGGGGCCTTGACGAAGGGCCCCGGGGGCCTACCCTCCGGTTCGAAAGGAGACCCCATGCTCTATCGACTCACCCTGCTCGCCCTCGGCGCCGTCCTCGGCGTCTTCTCCCTCCCGGCCATCTTGCTCCTCGCCGCGGCGCCCGCGCTCGCGGACGGCGGCTCGAAGGGCCAGGAGCCCGCGGCTGCCTCGGGCATCTACCGCTACGAGACGGCCGAGGGGACCATCGCCTTCGCAGGCGAGCTGAAGCACATCCCGACCGCCTACCGCGACCAGGCCCGCCTGGTCGTCCCGAGCGAGGCCCGCTGGACTCACGCGGAGCCCGCGCGCCAGCCCTACCGCTTCACCGGCGCCGCCCCGAGCTACGAGCAGTGGCGGGCGGAGCAGGTCTGGGGCGTCCGCGCCGAGGCCGCCAGGCGCGAGATCGAGGATGCCCAGGCCCTGGAGGTCCTCGCGGCCGAGATCGGGGCGGGCGAGAGCGCCGCGGCGCTCCACCGGGCCCAGGCGGAGGCTCGCGCCGAGCGCCTGGAGGACCGCTGCCGGGAGACCGGCTGCCTCCCCGGCTACCTACGCTGACCCCGGGGTCGATCCCCCGGAGGGGGCCCGCCGGACGCGCATCCCGGCGGGCCCTCGCATTTCGGGCTCAAGTCTCCCCGCGGCCGGCCGATACGTCTGGGCAAGGGAGAACCGCGATGACGCTCAAGAAAAACGACTGCACCTGGTACTACGTCGGCGGGACTCTCGCGGGCGAGTGGCGCCGCGCGGACGCTGGCTGCGAGGAAGCCTGCCGCCGAATGGGCTACGTCGCCCACCCCGGTCGCCTCGCGATCGGCCCGCCCGAGGGCGCGCCCTCGGCCAAGGAATTCGCAGCGGTCCTCGGGCGCTAGCCCGGCCGCGTCTCCGCCGGCCGGTCCCGAGGCGTCGGGACCGGCCGGTGTCTTTTCTTGACGTCGGCCGATTCGGCGTCACCTTCCCGGGCTCGGAGGTCTCATCCCGGACATGCGAGAAACGTTCGACTCCTGGCTGCGCGCGAACCCCACCGCCCTCAACCACCTCGACGTCTGGCTGAACGCCCGGGCCGACGCGGCCGACGACCGAGGGATCAGGAAGGTCCTCGACCAGCTCCGCCGTCTCTACGGCTGCCCCTTTCGCTCGCAGCCCGGGCTGCTCAACTGGCTCCGCGAGCACCGGGCCGAGGTCTGGGCCCGAGCGGCGGACGCCTCGCGCGAGGGCATCACCTCGGCGACGGAGACCGTCAAGGCGAAGCCCGCGGCGAAGCCGGCGCTCGCCGAGATCCGCTTCTCGCGCTCGCGCGCGGAGGTCGAGGCAATCGAGGCACACGGCACCTACATCGTGACCTGCGCGCAGAACAACACGGAGCCCGAGTGGGACTTCCTCGCGGCCCTCAAGGTCTACGCGGAGGAGCGCCGAGCCCGGCTCATCGTCATCCCGATCCGCTACAAGAACCCGACCTCCCGGCGCGACCCGCAGGACGCGACGGACCGCGGCTACTGGTGGCACGATGCCTTCCAGGAGCACCTGGTCGAGGACGAGCTGCGCGTCCACTCGATGCTCCGGATCCAGGCGGACGTCTCCATCCAGGCGACGGCGCCGCAGCCGCTCTCGACGCTCGACTCCCGGAGCCAGGACGCCTCGGCGGTCTACGGGCACCCCCAGCTTCAGATGCGGACGGTGGCGACGCCGCACCGCTTGCTCCCGAAGCTCCTCTATACGACCGGCGCGGTGACGCGGAAGAATTACTCCCGGACGAAGGCGGGCAACCTCGCGACCTTCCACCACTCCCACGCGGCGGTGGTCATCGAGGTCCGCGGCGAGTCCTTCCATCTCCGCGAGGTCTGCTGGTCCAGCGGCAATCGCAACTTCACGGACCTGGATCGGGTCTACACGCCCGAGGGCTCGCATCCGGCGCCGCCGGTCAGGGCGCTCGTCACCGGCGACGAGCATGCCTGGTTCCACTCGCCCGAGGTCCGGCAGGCGACCTACGAGGGGCCCGAGTCGATCGTCGCGGTGCTCAAGCCCGAGACCATCGTCCGCCACGACGTCCTCGACGGCTACTCCATCTCTCCCTGGCACGGCAAGAAGAGCCTGACCCGCGCGGCGAAGGCGCGCTCGGGGCGCGACTCCCTCCAGCGCGAGCTGGACGACTGCATCCGGTTCATCGAGGCGACGACGCCGCCGGGCGGCCGGAACGTGATCGTCCCGTCGAACCACCACGACTTCCTGACCCGGTGGCTCCAGGCCGGCGAGACCGCGGTGGACCCGCTGAACGCCGCGCTCTACCACTGGCTGAAGTGGCGGGTGCTCTCAGAGGCCGAGGACGGCCCGAACGGCGTGACGCACCCGGACCCCTTCGAGCTGTACGCCAGCGACAAGATCCTGGTGGACGCCCGCTTCCTGAAGCTCGACGAGCCCTTCCAGGTCGAGGACATCGAGCTGGGGATGCACGGGCACCTCGGGCCGAACGGCGCGCGCGGCTCCGTCAAGAACCTCTCGACGATCGGCGCCCGCTCTATCATCGGCCACGTCCACTCGCCGGGCATCTACCAGGGCGTGTACGCGGTCGGGACCTCGTCGAACCTGCGGCTCGACTACAACCCTGGCCCGAGCGGCTGGCTGAACACCCACGCCGTCGTCCACGCGAACGGCAAGCGGCAGATGATCCACGTGATCCGCGGCCGGTGGCGTGGCTAGATGGCGGAGAACCCCAACCTCGCGGCGGTCCAGCGGGCCTGCCTCGCGCTCGCCCGGTCCTTCGAGGGCCGAGGGCGCCAGGGCATCCCGGAGGAGACGGCGCTGCTGGAATTCGGGCGCATCGCCTCGCGAATGCGCTATGGCTACGAGCCTGCGGCGACGGAGGAGCTGCTCCGCGGTGTCGGCAAGCCGGTCCTGGAGAACCTCGCGCGGCTCAAGCTCCTGGGCGAGCGCGCGCGCTGGAATCGTCGGCACTTCCACGTAACCGCCGACGGTCTCAGGCTACTGACCGGGGGAGCCCTGGCCACCTGAGGGTCCACAGGTCCTGACGGACGTAACCCTCCACCCAAAGGCTGGGGCTCCCCAATCACCCCGAGGAGACGAGATGAGCGACGAGACCACTCGACCCCTGACCGCGAAGGACACGAACCCGAAGGACGCGGTGGGCACCGCGCGTGTCCCCTTCTCGACGGTCCCCGCGCGCCCGCTCGCCGAGGTCGGCCTGGCGATGCTGGAGGGTGCTCGGAAGTACGGGCGCCACAATTACCGGGTGGCCGGCGTCCGCGCCTCCGTCTACTACGACGCGGCGATGCGGCACCTGACCGCCTGGTGGGAGGGGCAGGACATCGACCCGGACTCGGGCCTCCCGCACATCATCAAGGCGGTCGCCGGCCTCCTGGTCGTCCGCGACTCCGAGCTGCAGGGCAACTGGATCGACGACCGGCCGCCGGCCGTCACGGACCCGAGCTGGCAGGACGCGCTCAACCGGCACGCGAAGCGAGTCATCGCCAAGTATCCGAACCCGGTGGCCGCCTACACCCAGAAGGGTCTGGAGGAGCGCGCCGCGGCCGAGGGCGAGAGGATCGAAGCTGGGGCCTTCATGTTGCGACGCGGGACGCCCTGGGATGACGAGGACGAGCCCTCGGCCTTCGCGATGACGCACGACGGGCTCGGCTGCTGCGCGGAGCACGACGAGACGATGCGCGAGGAGCCGCCGAAGGGACCGGGCTCCGTCCTGCCGCGCCGCTTCGGCGTCCCGGGGAGCCGCGAGCGATGAGCGAGAGCGTCAAGCCGGCGACCATCCGACGCCGCATGCTCCTCGGAACCTACGACCGGATGGCGCAGGGCGGCATCGTCCTCGACATCGGCGCAGGGCCGGACACGCCGACCTACGACTGGACCGCGCGCGTCCGGCAGATGGGCGGCCCGATGCTCTTTCGGAAGCGCTACGAGGTCGAGGACGGCGACGCTCAGACCCTCACGGACATCCCGGCCTGCTCCTACGGGTCGGTGTATGCCTCGCACATCTTGGAGCACCTGGCCGACCCGCGCGAGGCGCTCCACAACTGGCTGCGCGTCACGAAGGTCGGCGGCCGTCTCTTCATCGCGGTCCCGCACCGGCGCCTCTACGAGTACGGGAAGGACCAGCCCCCGAGCTACTGGGCGGGAGACCAGCACCTCTGGTTCTTCGAGCCCGAGAAGCACGGGCACGGCAAGGTCCTCGGGTTCGCGGACCTCCTCGTCGAGCCCGGCTGGAAGCTCCACCCGGAGAACGTCGGCGCGCTCGGGATGGCGGTGCGCGTCGAGTACTTCGGAACCGGGGACTGGGGCTACCAGGGGCTGGGGACCTACGACTTCCACGTGAACCGCGGGATGCATCCGACGGTCCACCCCCAGGGCGAGTACCAGATCGAGGCCGAGCTGCTCCGGATCCGCTAGGCGCTCTCGTCGAAGCGGAGGTGGGCCGCCTTCAGGATGGCTTTCCACTCCCGGCCGCCCACCGCGATGCGGTCCCGGACGGTCGTGAAGGACCAGGAGAAGGGCGCCCCGGCGCCGAAGTGCCCGGCGGCTCCCAGCTCCGCGAGGCGGCGGATGGAGTGGCCGCGCGCCCAGGCGACGTAGAGCATCGACTCCCAGCGGAAGCGGGGAAGCGCCAGCAGGCGGTTGATGGCCATCGAGACGTCTACGAGGCGCGAGAGCCGCCCCTCGGCGACGTCTCGGCGCGTCCCAGTCTCCTGGACCTCGCCGCGGAGCGAGCGGCGCTCCCAGAAGCGCCAGGGGCTCCCGCAGCGCCCGCAGACCCATTGCCGCTCGGCGTAGCTCCACTGGCGGCCCCGAGCGGGGCAGATCTTCGGGTTGAGCTTGGCGACCGCGCCGGCCAGGCGGGCCTTGCGCGAGAGGGCGGGTCGGCGGAGCTTGGCGCCGCACCGCCGGGCGTACACGATCCCCGTCGCCTTCACTAGGTCGAGGGACGGGGCGCCGGCCTCGTCTCGGGCGGTCTCCAGCCAGCGGATGTAGTCCTCGGGTCGCATCGGTCTCCCTTGACAGGTTGCGACGCGGGCCCGACTCTCGGAGCCCCGTCACCTTCGATGAGGTCGTGTCCACCACCGGGCATCGGGTGACGATTCTCGCACCCGCCCCTCTAGGAGAGCACCGATGTCCGCCCCCGTCAAAGCCATCCGCGTGAGCGTCGAGATCAAGGCCGATCCGGCCATCCTCGACGTCGCGAACCGAATCTGCGACGCCCTCGGGATCCCGCGGGTGACGGAGCCGGCCCCGGAAACCGTCCCGGCTGCGGCCCCCGCAGCGGCCCCGGCGACCGTCCCGGCTCCGCCGCCCGCGTCGAACGTCACCCCCATCCGGCCGGTCGAGACGCACCCCGCGCTCGACGTCCTGGCCACGGCGCCCGCTCCGGCGACTCTGCCGGCGCCGCCCCCGATCGCGCCTCCGCCCCCGCCGCCCCCGCCGCCCCCGCCGCCCCCGCCGCCCCCGGCGACGGCCCCCGGCGGGATCGACATCGAGGCGGTCCGCGACGCGGCCCGCAAGCTCTCGGCGGCGAAGGGCCGAGACGCGGTGGTGGCCCTGCTGAAGAAGTACGAAACGCCGAGCGTCTCGGCGCTCGCGCCGGCCCACTATGCGGCCTTCATCGCGGACGCCGCGGCGTGACGGCCCACGCTTCTCTCGGCGGGTCGTCCGCCGGCCGCTGGATGAATTGCCCCGGCTCGCCCCGCGAGATCGGGGAGCTGCCCGAGTCGGAGCGCCGCCGAACCTCCGTCTACGCGGAGGAGGGCACGGCGGCGCACGCGCTCGCGGCCGACTGCCTGATCAACGGCGGGGCCCCGGCCGCCCATCTCGGACGCCACCTGGTCCCGGACGCGGACGGCGACTACTGCCTGGCCGACGACCCGGCCGAGGGGTCCTTCGAAGTCACGGAGGAGATGGCCGAGGGCGTCCGAACCTACCTCGACTCAATCGCGGAGAGCCGCCGCCGGCTCCCGAGCGCCGAGGTCATGGTCGAGCAGCACGTCTTCCCGCTCGCGGGCTGGGAGGACGACATGTTCGGGACCTCGGACTCCGTCCTCTGGGACCCGGTCGAGAGCGTCCTGGTGGTCTCGGATCTGAAGTACGGCGCGGGCGTGGTCGTCGAGGCGGAGCACAACTCCCAGACGATGTTCTACGGGCTCGGAGCCATCCGGAAGGTCGCGGGCGAGCGCGGCGCCGAGGTCGTCGAGAAGGTCCGGCTGGAGATCGCCCAGCCCCGAGCGCGCCACGTGGACGGCCCCATCCGGGCCTACGAGATGACCGGCCGCGAGCTGGTAGAGTGGGGCGGCATCCTGCGCTCCGCCGCCGAGCGCACGAAGGACCCGAAGGCCCCGCTCGTCGCGGGCGACTGGTGCAAGTGGTGCCCGGCCGCGGCGAAGTGCCCGGCGCTCCGCCAGTCCGTCGTCGAGCGCACGAAGCTCGACTTCGAGCTGCTTGCGCCCGCCGAGGAGGAGATGGGGCAACGGCTCAGCCTGATGCTCCCGGACCCGCGCGACCTCAAGCAGCTCGCCATCGCCAAGACCTTCGGCCCCCTCCTCGACCTATGGAACCGCGAGGTCGATGGGATGGTGCAGCGCGCGCTGGAGCGCGGCGAGGACGTCCCGGGCTTCAAGCTCGTCCGCAAGCGGTCGAACCGCGCCTGGAAGGACGAGGCCGAGGTGGAGAAGGTCCTGCGAAACAAGAAGGGGGTGCGGGTCTCCGACATCTTCGTCGAGAAGCTCCGTTCTCCCGCCCAGCTCGAAAAGATCGCGAGCGTCGGGAAGGACTGGGTGGCGAAGTACGCCCACAAGCCCGAGGGCGGTCTGACGGTCGCCCCCGAGTCCGACGGCCGCGACGGGGTCAAGGTGCAGACCGTCATCGAAGCCTTCGCCTCCGACGGAGCGCAGCTCGCGCCCGCCGTCTCCGCAGACATCGCCGGCCTCCTGGAGCCCGGCGTCACCACCGTCACGTCAGGGGCTACCTCCTGACGAGACTCCGGGGCCGGCAGGTAGCCTCCCCGGCAAACAGAGCCCGTCCGCAGTAGCGATCGGGCAGGAGAGAATCAGATGAGCGACGTGAGCAAGATGAAGACGCCCGAATTCCGGGCCGCCTTTCCGTTCCTGTTCAAGCCCCGCAAGGGCGACGACGGCCGCGAGACGTTCGAAGTCCTGATGGGCTTCGAGCGGACCACGGACCTGACCGGCCTCAAGCAGCTCTGCGCGGCGGCCATCCAGGCGACCTGGCCGAACGGCGTGCCGAAGGACAAGCGCTTCGAGAGCCCGTTCAAGGACGGCGCCGACAAGGCGAAGTGGGGCCTCGGGGACTACATCCTCGCGCGCGCCTGGACGAAGCAGCGCCCCGCGGTGTTCGCGGACGGCGTCGAGGTGATCGATCCGGCCATCGTCTATCCCGGCTGCTACGGGGAGGCGATCGTCAACGCGTTCACCTACCAGCGCAAGGAGAAGAACGGGGTGAGCATCGGCCTCCTGGGCTTCCGGAAGACGCGCGACGGCGCGCCCTTCATCCACCGCGCCTCGCTGGCCGACTTCGGCGACATGCCGCCGGCTCCGGCTGGCGCCGCCGCTCCGGCCCTGAAGGCAGCGGATCCGATGGCAGGCCTGCTCTAGCTCTCGCGCCCGGGGCTCGACACCTCTGTCGGGCCCCGGGCCACTCTCCCTACGATGCAGCCCCAGGTCTCGCTCGACTTCGAGACGCGCTCCGCCGCCGAGCTGAAGCGGACCGGAACCTTCCGGTACGCCGAGGACGCGAGCACGGATGTGCTCTGTCTCGCCTTCGCCTTCGACGAGGAGGAGGACGTCCTGCTCTGGCACCCGGCCTTCCCGTCCGCGGGAATCGCGGAGGAGGGCGTCGAGCACCTGGAGCGGCTCGCCCGGTACGTCCGCGACGGCGCCCTGATGTGGGCCTGGAACGCGATGTTCGAACGCTGCGTCTGGGAGATGGTCCTCCGGCGCCGCGTCCCCGGGATGCCGCCGGTGCCGCCGGGTTCCTGGCGCTGCTCGGCTGCCCTCGCGGCGACCTACGCCCTCCCCCGCAAGCTGGAGGAGTGCTCTCCGGCTCTCGGGCTCCCGGTCCGGAAGGACGCGAGCGGGAAGCGGCTCCTCGCGAAACTCTCGAAGCCGCGGAAGCCCTCGAAGAAGGACCCGCGCGCCGGATGGAACGAGGACGCGGCCGACCTCACGGGCCTCTTCTCCTACTGCCGGCAAGACGTCCGGACGGAGCGCGCCATCAAGGGCCAGCTCCGAGACTGGCCGGCGCCGGAGCTGGCGATGTGGCAGCTCGACCAGACGATCAACCTCCGGGGCATCCAGCTCGACCGGGAGATGGCGCACGCGGCGCTCCGGCTCGCGAAGGAAGCCCGCGCCGTCGCGGACGACCGCATCCGCCGCCTGACTCTCGGCTCCGTCCCGGGCTGCACGAAGCGGGCGGACCTGATGACCTGGCTGGAGCAGGACCGCGGCGTGGTCCTCCCGAACCTCCAGAAGCAGACCCTGGAGCGGCTCCTCGGCTCGGACGAGGAGGAAGAGGAGGACGCGGCGCCGGACTTCTCGGCCGACGAGCGGCCGGTGGAGGACGCGAAGGTCGAGGCGAAGATTGAGCTGCCGCCCGACGTCCGCGAGGTCCTCCGGCTCTGGCTAAGCACGAACCGGAGCAGCACGAAGAAGTACCTGGCGATGCTGGAGCGCGTCTGCCTCGACGGCCGCATCCGCGACACTCTCCGCTACCACGGGGCCTCGACTGGTCGCTGGGCAGGTCAGGGCATCCAGGTCCACAACTTTCCCCGCGGCTCGCTCGGGAAGCTCGGCAAGAAGACGAGCAAGGCGGCCGTGGTAGACGCGGCCTGCCGCGACGTCCGCGAGCGGTCGCGGGGCGACGTCGAGATGATCTGGGGCGACGTCATGGACGTCCTCGCGACCACGGCGCGCAGCGCGCTCGTCGCCGCCCCGGGCCACGACCTGGTGGTGGCGGACTTCGCGGCCATCGAGGCGCGCGGCACCTTCTGGGCCGCGGGCGACGAGCCGGCGCTGGAGGTCATGCGAAAGTCCGACCGCGGCGAGGGCCCGGACATCTACCGCGTCCAGGCCGGCGAGATTTACGCCCTGGACCCCACGACCATCGGGAAGGACTCGGACCAGCGGCAGCTCGGGAAGAAGGCGGTGCTCGGCCTCGGCTATCAGATGGGCGGGCCGAAATTCCAATTCACCTGCACCCAGGACCGCATCGACATCCCGCTGGCGTTCGCCTGCCGCGTCGTCAAGGTCTACCGCGAGAGCCACCTCGAGGTCGTCGCGCTCTGGAAAGAGCTGGAGGCGCTCGCCATCGAGGCAGTCCGCCGCGGGCCCGACGCGCCCCCGCTCTGGGACTCGCGGCACATCACCGCCTGGGCAGTCCGCGGGCGCTTCCTCCACTGCCGGCTCCCGAGCGGCCGGCTGCTCTCCTACTACCGCCCCTGGGTGACCATCGAGCCCTTCGTCTGGACGGACCCGGAGACCGGCGAGAAGAAGAACATGGGGATGCGGGACAAGCTCAACTTCTGGGGCATCGACACCTACACGAAAAAGTGGAGCCCGCAGAAGACCTACGGCGGCAAGCTCACGGAGAACGTCGTCCAGGCGCTCTCGCGCGACCTGATGGCGGCGGCGATGCCCCGCTGCGAGGACGCGGGCTATCCGGTGATCTTGACGGTCCACGATGAGGTGGTGTCCGAGGTCCCTCGCGGCTTCGGGTCGGTCAAGGAATTCGAGGGGCTCGTGGCCACGACCCCGGCGTGGGCAGACGGTCTGCCCGTCGTCGCCGAGGGCTGGCGCGGGCCGAGGTATCGCAAATGAGCAAGCTTCTGGAGCGGTCGGTCCTCTGGCTCACGCGGACTCGGGCCTTCGAGAGCTGGCTCCGGTGGATGGCGGCGCGCGGCTCGCTCCGTCTGATCTACCGGACGGAGGACGATGCGGACTACGTCCGCTACCTGGATCGGTACTACATCTTCCGGCTGGAGTGGCGCGGGCGCGGCCTCTTCGCATTCTTCCTCCACCGCTTCTGGGCGTCCGACCAGGACGGAGTCCACGACCATCCCTGGCCGAATGCCTCGTTCGTCCTGACCGGCGGCTATCACGAGGAGGGAGCGGACGGCGTGAAGCGCTGGCACGGCCCGGGCGCGGTCAAGCTCCGCGGCGCCGAGCTGCAGCACCGCCTGACGATCGACCCGGCGCAGCGAGGGCAGGTCTGGACCCTCTTTGCCCACGGGCCGAAGTGGCGCCGCTGGGGATTCGTCCGCGACGGTCAGTGGCGCGCGGCGATGGACTCCGACCACCCGCCGCTCATCGAGGGCATCTTCCTCCCGCGCATCATCGGGAACAACGTGGACTCGTCGAAGGTGGTGGACAATGCCTCGGAGGGATGACCGCCCGCTTGAATCGAGCGTAGAGGCGACCTTCACCGGCGAGGCGGCCCGGCTCAACGTCCTCCCGGTCAAGCTCGGGCGCGACGGGTGGCCCGACCGGATGCTCCTGTCGAACGACGGGCGCGTGGCGTTCTCAGAGCTGAAGCGAGAGGGCGAGGAGCCCGAGCCCCTCCAGCTCTACATCATCGAGGAGCTGCGGCGGCGCGGCTTCTTCGCCGAGGTTGTGGACACGGCCGACAAGGCCCGAGGCTTCTTCCGCCGATGGCTCAGCAGCTAGACCTCAAGCTCTACCAGGACAGCACGGCCGAGCGGGCGGTGGCGCAGGAGTGCCTCGCCATCTTCGCGGACCCCGGGCTCGGGAAGACCGTGATCGCCCTGGAGACGTTCCGGCGGCTCCGCGAATTCGCGGACGTCTCGGCCATGCTCGTAGTGGCGCCGCTCCGCGTCTGCTACTCCGTCTGGCCGCGCGAGGTCGAGCGCTGGGAGCCCTTCAAGAATCTCCGCGTCCAGGTCCTGCACGGCGCGACGCGCCGGCCCGAGTACCTCCGCGGCGCGGACGTCTACGTCATCAACCCCGAGAGTCTCAAGTGGCTCCGCGAGCAGAGCTGGCAGTGGCCCGAGATGCTGGTGGTGGACGAGAGCACCCGCTTCAAACGGAAGTCCTCGCAGCGGTCCCGCCACCTCGGGGCGCTCATCCCGAGGTTCCGGCGCCGCTACATCCTGACCGGGACGCCGGCTCCGAACGGGCTGGAGAACCTCCACGGGCAATTCTACATCCTGGACGAGGGCCGCGCGCTCTATCCGACCGTGGGCGAATTCCGCGAGCGGTGGGAGATCCAGGTCCCGACCGGCTCGGCCGGCTACATGAAGTGGCGCCTCCGCCGCGGCGCCGCGGAGGAGATCCACCGCGCGGTCGCGCCGCTCTCCGTCCGCCTCGACGCGAAGGACCACCTCGACCTCCCGAAGCTCGTGACCGCGCAGGTGTCGGTGGCGCTCCCGCCCGAGGCGCGGGCGCTCTACGACAAGCTGCGGAAGGAAATGGTCATCCGCCTGAAGCAGGGAGACGTCGTCGCCAAGAACGCCGGGGTCCTGACGGCGAAGTGCCGCCAGGTCGCGAACGGCGCGGTCTACCTGAACGACCTGGGCCAGGTCGCGCCGGGGGTGACGCGGCGCTCCGAGGTCGTCCACCGCGCCAAGGCGGACGCGCTCGTCGAGCTGGTCGAGGAGCTGCAGGGGAAGCCGCTGCTCGTCTCCTACGAGCACAAGCATGAGCTAGCCCTCATCCTGGAGACGCTCAAGCCGCTGGTGGGCAAGGTCCCGCACCTCGGCGGCGACGTCTCGGGCCCCGAGGGCGCGCGCATCGAGCGCGCCTGGAATGCCGGAGAGATTCCCGTTCTCCCGGTCCAGCCGCAGTCGGGCTCGCTCGGGCTGAACCTCCAGGACGGCGGCTATCACCTCTGCTTCTTCGCCCTCCCCTGGGACTTGGAGCACTACGACCAGTTGATCCGCCGGCTGCTCCGCCAGGGGCAGGCCGCGGAAATCGTTTTCGTCTACCACCTCGTGGCCGAGGGGACCGTGGACCTGACGGTGCTCAAGGCCCTGGAGCGGAAAGACGGCGAGCAGCGGGGCCTCCTCGACTTCCTCCGCGACGCCCTGCTCGGGGTGCCCGAGCCGCTCGTCGCCGCGGTCGCAGAGGACCTCCTGGCCCTCCTCTCGCCGTGAGCCGAAATAGAAAAGGCCCGACCCGCCGGGAAGGCGAGTCGGGCCTTAGGAGGAAGCGTCACCTGTCGGTGTCGCGAGGTACTAACGAAAGCGAAAGGAGGACGCGATGTCCCAGAGCATGATGGAAGTCCTGAGCCAGACTCCGCCGCCTCTCGTCCACGTGGACGATCCGGACACCAGCCGAGAAGCGAGCGCAAAGCACCCGACCCTGCGCGAGACGCAGCGTCTGAAGTGCCTGGAGGTCGTCGAGCGCGAACCCGGGCTGACCGGGTCGGAGATCGCCGAGAGGGTGACTGGCGACTGCTGGGTGGAAGACGACCCGTATGAGCGGCTCTACCAGGTCCGCCGGGCGCTCTCGCACCTCAAGCATGGCGAGCCCGGGCTGGTCCACCGAAAGGGTCGTCGCGGAGACGAATCCCTCTGGTATCCGGGCGCAATGCCGCAGACGGCGCTTCTGGACTGAGGGGGAGAGGCGGGGCGCGCGGGAACCCCCGCTCCGCGCGCCCCGGGGCGCAGCCGAAGCCGCGCCCTCGAAAGGTCAGGGGTGCCAGGACCCCGTGGCGAAAAGACGCAGCGCCGCGTAGCGGATGCGGGCTCGCGCGAGCCCGAGCTGGAGGAACGGGCCTTCGAGGCTGGCGCGCAGGGCCTCCGCGAGCTTGTCGCGGTAGAGCCGGTCCGCGGCCTTCCGGTACTCGCCGGGGAGGCCCCCGAGGCGCCGGCTCAGCTCGTAGGCGCGATCGTGGTCGTCGGCCGCCCGGTTGGCGTACTCGACGCCCGAGGCGCCGATTCGGACCCCCATGACGAGGTCGGTGGACCGGCTCGACCCGTCCGAGGACCAGCCGGTCGAGACGAGCCACGCGTGGACCTCGGGGTCCTGGGCGAGGGCGATGAAGCCGGGGACGGGCCGGCCGGCCCCCATCCAGTCGAGGACGCGCTGGGCGCCGGGGTGGGGCGCGGGCTTCGGGCTCACGGGGCTACCTCCGGGGCTGCGGTCGCGTCAGAGACCGCCTCCGTGGCCGCCACGCCCGCCCCTAGCCAGGGCGAGACCATCGCGGCGACGGATATGACCAGCATCGAGAAAACCTCGCTCAGCGGGCCGCCGTGGGCCTCGACCGCCCCCTCCGGCGAGACGGTCGCGCTCGCCTGGCCCAGGGCGTAGGTCTCGGCCCGGACGGTCCCGTCGGGGAGCCGCTCGAAGGTCGAGTGGGCGCAGCCCACTATCCCCAGGGGGACCAGGAGGGCGGCGAGGAGGCGGCGCATCGGATTCCTCTCAAGTCCGGCCGCGGGAGGCCGATACGTCTGGGCAAGGGAGACACGAAAATGAGCAAGCGAGACGCGGCGAAGGCGAAGGCGGTGGCGGAGATCGCCCGGACGTTCCTGGGCATCGAGACCCTCAAGGCTCAGGGCCTCGACCGGCTCGACTTCCACGACCTCGGGGTGGTCGGCATCGACCAGGCCCTCTCGGCCGCCTTCGAGGCGGGCCGGAAGGCCGCCGGCCGCTAGCCGAAAGGTCTCAAGTCCTGGCCCAGGACGCCGATACGTCTGGGCATCAACGGGAGGTCATCGAGATGACGAAGCGAGCCTGGACGAAGCGAGACGAGACGGCCCGAGCCGAGCGGCTGGCGCTCCGCGCTCAGGTCCTGAAGGGCGGCAGCGTCCGTCCGGCGCTCGACCGCGCGGATGCGGACTACTCCCCCACGGCGGCCTACACGATCGTGGCCCGCAACGGGGAAGGCTGGTTCGACCTCGTCGAAACGCGCACAGGTATCGGCGCCGCGATGGAGCGCGCCGCGGCCTGGCGCCAGGACGAGCGCCTCGTCCGCTACGAGATCGCGGTGTTCGCGGGCAGCCGCGCGGACGGTCACTGCCTCCGCCAGGTCGCCTCGCTCGGGGAGCTGGAGTAGATGCGCCCCGCTCGCCGCTCGCGCGAGGCCGACCGGATGGAGGCCCGAATCTGCATGCCCGGCTCGCGCCGGGTCGGCGGGACCATCTACCACCGGCCGGAGGACCCGCGCGGCGCCGGCTGCCGGGACTGCGCCGAGGCCCGAGAGGCGGCGCTCTCGCGCTGCCGCCCCCAGCATGAGACGGCCGCGACCTACCGCGACGGGAACGGCGTGGAGCGGCTCCACTGCTGCTACCTGCGGAAGGACGGTCAGGCCGAATGACGGACCGACTCGCGGCCGTCCTCGTCGCGCTCGCCGCTACCGCGGGAGCCGTCCTCGGGGCCGGCGCCGCGCTCGGGTGGTTCTAGGGCAGCCGCTCGAAGTGGACGAGGTCGAAGAAGGTCTGGTCCCAGAGGTCGCGGTCCCCGTCCCAGTCGCCGCCCCACCGGAGCTTGACGCCCATCGAGGTCGCCATCCCGAGGACGAACCCCGAGAAGGCGTAGAAGCGGGCGATGGCTCGCTGCCGCGTCTTCGCGTCGCCCTCGTTCCCCCAGTCGATGGGGTACGGCGCGACGTCCGCCGCGTTCGACGGATATGCGTTGTGGTTGCCCTCGGGCCAGGGGATCTTCGAGGCCCCGGTCCGAAACGCGCGGTCCTGCGCCTCCTGGCCGCGGTGGCCCTCTAGGACCTGGCAGTCCCAGTGGCGGACGACCTCGCGGAAGAGCCGCTGGAGGTCGGGGTGGCACGTCCGGAGACGCGCCTCGGAGGTCGGGCCGAAGGACGGCATCAGCGGCTCCTCGCGCCCGAGCGGCCCGTCAGGCCGCCGGCCGCCCAGTTGGCTTTGGCGCGCTCGGCGAGGTCGGGGAGCTTCGCCTTCCAGCGGCCGAAGAAGATCCGCTGATTCCCGTTGTCCTCGGCGCCGGTCCGCGTCCCCAGCTCGGAGTGCTCCGAGACGGCGGACGTGTTGACGCCGATGGAGCCGCCCTTCTCCAGGAGCCGGCAGCAGAAGTCCGAGTCCTCGCACGAGTAGAAGTAGCTCTCGTCCAGGCCGCCCAGCCCGAGGTAGAGGTCGCGCCGGAGGAAGAAGACGGCGCCCGTCACCCAGGACGTCGCGAGGACGCCGCGACCCTCGAAGGCGCCGCGGGGCTCCCAGCGGCCGGAGTGGTCCGGATAGGGGACGAGATGGCCGCCCGCGTGGTTGCAGAGGTCCTTCCACTTCTCGCCGTGCTCGGGATGCGTGTTCGGGCCGTAGAGCTGGAGGCCGCCGATCAGGTCGGCATCGAGGCGGTGCTCCCAGAGCTTCGCGAGGAAGCCGGGTTCCGGGATCGCGTCGTCGTTCAGCAGCAAGAGGTACTCGCCCGAGCCGGCCGAGGCCCCGAGGTTGTTCGCCTCGGAATACGAGGAGTTGTAGCCCGGGACGAGGACGCGCCAGCCGCCCGCCTTCGCGGCCAGGGTGCCCGGCTCAGTCCGGCCGTTCTTCAGGGTCGCGCCGTTGTTGACCATGATGTGCTCGACCCGGAGGTCGGGCACCGCGGTCTGGCAGACGTCGAGGGCCTTCGAGACGCGCTCGACGTAGTGGGGGTGGAACCGGGTGATGGAGACGATGGAGACGTCCACGGGGTCCTCGGGGGTTGGGGGGTCAGTCGTCGAACAGGTCGGAGTAGATCGGCCAGTAGGCGTCGCCGAACCGGCGGCCGTGCATCTTCCCGCGCTGGCGCCCGCGCTCGCGCGCGTGGGCCCATTCGTGGACGAGGGCCTCGACGGCAGCGCGCGGGCAGAGGAGCAGGTCCTCGGAGATGCGGATGACGAAGCGGCCGTCCACCTCCTCGCAGTAGCCCGCGACCTCGTCCTCGGCGTCGTGAGTGCTCATCGGCCCGACGATGACCACGGCCGGGAGCCGGAGCGGGAAGCGGCGCCGGAGACGCCGCTCGACCGCGTACAGGTCCTGCCGGGTCGCGCGAGAGAGCCGGGCGGCTCCCCGGGTCGGGCTCACACCTCCACCGCCATCTTCGGTTCGAACATGTCCCGGTCGCCCAGGACGTCCCCGAGCGCGCGGGCGATGACGCCCGGGCGGAAGGACTCGACCCAGCCGTCCTTCCCGTGCTCGCCGGCCGGGAAGGTCTCGCCCTCGACCGTGTAGCCCGGCGGGGGCTCCAGGACCACCAGGGGGCCCTTGTAGTGCGCGAGGCGGACGTGGGCCGGATAGAGCGGCATCAGGGCGACCGTCGGGCGCCCCATCGTCGCGGCGATGTGGAGCGGCAGCGAGTCGATCGCGACGACCGCCCGCGCCCCGGCGATGAGACCCAGGATGCCCATCAGGTCCGTCTTGCCGGTCAGGTTGATGAACCCGACCCGCTCGATGGGGAGAGGGATGCGCCCGAGAATCATCGGCGTCAGGCCGGCCGCGCAGACCTTCTCGGCGACCGCCACCAGGTAGTTGACCGGGAGCGTCCGGTTCTTCTGCGCGCTATCGCAGGCGAGGATGACGCAGTCCTTCAGCTCGACGCCGAAGCGGTGCCGCACCTGGACTCCGGCCTTCTCCGCAAACTTCGGCGGAGCCGGCCAGGAGGCGTCGATGTCGGTGCCCGGCGGGAGGCCGAGCGCCTGGGCGAAGAGGTCCGTCCGGTTGACGCGGAAGCCGTGCCACTCGGGGTGGCCGGGCGCCGGGTCCCAGAGGTTCCGGATGACGTAGACGTGCTCGCCGAGCGCCGGGATCGGGACGGAGGGCTGCGTCTGGATGACGTCGGCCGTGTCGAGCCAGTCCGCCAGGGGCTGGTGAATCGAGGTCGGCGGGAGGGCGAGGCAGACCGTCTTGCCCGGATTCGCCTTGCGGAAGGCCCGCAGGGCCGGAGCCGCGAGGAGGACGTCCCCGAGGCCCACGTTCGCGCGCATGTCCACGACGATGTCGGACCGCTCCGCGACCGTCGAGCGATTGGCGCGCCGGCTCGCGAGCAGGGCCTTCATCTCGCCCTCGACCGCCTCCACCCACCACTTCTGGACGAAGCGGACGTCCGCCGTCCGGCCCACCCAGCCGCGGCTCGCCTCGGGCGCCTCGCGGAACTTGGACCGACCCTCGACCATCTTGGCGATGATGGAGGCTGCCGCGTCCGGGTTGGGCATGCTCATCCGGCGGTTGTAGCTCCCGCGGATGACGTTGGAGTGGGCCTCGACTTCGTAGAGGAAGGCGCCGGGGGTGTGGGAGAGCCACGCCTTCCGGGCCGAGTCGTTCGGGGCGACGACGCGCCGGCCGCAGGCGAGCGCCTCCCAGAGCGGATACTGGAAGCCCTCGCCGGCCGAGCCGGAGAAGACGACGTCGGCCGCGCCGTAGACCCACTTCACCATCTCCTCGTCGGTGAAGGACCGGGCCGGCCAGCGGACGTCCTCGTCGGGCTTGAGCCCGTAGCGCCAGGCGACCTCGCGGAGCTTGTAGCCGAGCCGGCAGCCCTGCGTCTCCTCGTCTTCGGCCATGTGCTGGTAGAGGCGGACCGGCCGGGCGTTCTTCGCGAGCCGATGCCGGAGCTGCTCCATCATCGCGTAGCCCATCCAGGGCATCTTGCGGGGCTGGTTGCGCTCGACCTGGACCACCAGGAAGTCGTCCGGGTTGAACCCGAGCGCCCGCTTGGCCGCGCGGCGGCCCTGCTCGTCGCAGATGCGGTAGGCGTCGAGGTCCACACCGTGCGGGACGATCTTGAGGCGGTCCGTCAGGGCCGCCCGGTCCGGCGGCTTCTGCCCCTTGAGCTTCAGCGTCCACTCGACCAGGTCGTGGACGTGGGTGCTCATCGTCGCCGCGAGGTCGAAGGTCTGCGGCGAGCCGAGGACCGCCAGCTCGAAGTCCGAGAGCGGGCCGGCGTCCACCGGGAACCAGCCGAGCATCCGGAATCCCGGGTTCGTCGCGCGGAGGGAGTTGAACATCCCCAGGACCGTCATCTTCTGGTCGATGCCCGGGACCAGGATGTTCCAGGGGCACTCGGGGTCGAAGGTCGTCCAGAGGAGATCGAAGGGCGGCTCGTTCCGCAGGATGCGCGGGATGTCCGCGATGCCGTAGGGGTCTCCCGGCTTCGTCGGGACGTAGACCCTCCAGGGAATCGCCCCGGTCGTCTTCTGGTCGTGGTTGACCGCGAGCTGCACCAGCTCGTGGCCCGCCGCGTGGAGAGCGAAGAGGACCTGCTTGGCCGAGCGGCCGAAGCCGGTGGGAGCCGTCGGGGAGTCCGCGTACACGAAGATCCGAGCCATCGGAGGGGGTTCCTTTCAGGGGAGCGAGAGTGGGGGTGCCTCGCGCGAGCGAGAAGGTGACGCGCCTTCTAGGGCGCGTCCAGCACGAAGGTCGGGAGAGTCGGGCTCGCGACGTCCGAGCGCAGCCGCGCGTGGAAGCCGTTGCCCGAGACGTCGTAGATGATCCCGCGCTGGCGCTCCTGGTAGGAGTTGCCCATCTTCCACCAGAGCCGCAGGCCGCTGACGAGGTTGAGCGTGAGCTTCTGGAGCGGGATCCCGCCGTTGTAGAGGTTGAGCGCCTCCGAGGCGAGGAGCGGCCGGTTCCAATACTGGACGCCGAAGAGGCGACCGTTCCAGAAGCTCCCCGTGGTCGTGTTCCGGAAGAAGTTGTTTCCGGCGCCCATCGGGATGTTGAATCCTAGAGTCGGCGGAGTGGCGAGAGTCCCGGCCGTGGACCACCCGCTGGAGGACCCGTCCAGGTAGCCCGAGATGGTCTGGCCCCCGCCGCCCGGGTTGAAGGTCCCGACGATGTGGTGCCAGACGT
>Ga0247727_10003445_pt1 | contig 34979 bp, 42 predicted proteins | sample WisWelCaveWW1625_FD_202498 | JGI IMG/M metagenome (GOLD analysis project Ga0247727, IMG submission 202498) | Biofilm microbial communities from Wishing Well Cave, Virginia, United States - WW16-25 | ecosystem: Environmental > Aquatic > Deep subsurface > Groundwater > Cave microbial mat | place...
CTATCAAATCAATACGCTGAAATAGTGTCAGAATGTTATGATACCCATCATCTCTACGATTGATCACTTTTAAATATAGATTTAATTTGGCGGGAGATTTGAGAATAAGAGAGTTACTCATCAGAAGAGGCCATAGAGCTTGTGAAATTCATATCTTAAAATCGCTAGGTAAGGGATATACCTCCTTATTCCTTAACCTGTTTGGCTTGGATATTTTTTAAACTGTTTATTTTATTAATAATTTCTTTCTGTCCAGGAAAGAGCTCGAGTGATAATTCCCAATATTTTATAGCATTATCTATCTCACCCAATTTATGGTAAGTATCACCCATATGATCATATATAACAGGATCCTTTAACGTTTTATCAGCACGAATAAAAAGCTCCAATGCCTTCCTGTATTTTTTCTTTTGATAATAAACCCATCCTAGACTATCCAAATAAGCTCCATTATCAGGGCTAATTTTAAGAGCCCGACTAATCAAACTCATGGCTTCATCAAAATGCTCACCTTCTTGGGCATAAAGATATCCTAATGTATTAAGACTACCATCATGTTCTGGGTTAATTTCAATCGACTTCTTTAATAACTCAATAGCTCGAATTTTACCCTTCCTTTCATCGGCCTCAAGATACAACGATCCTAATAAATACATAACATCCGCATTATCCGGCTCCAACTCTAATATCTTCTCAAATTGTTTGACAGCCTGATCATATTTCTTCTGAGAATAATAAAGCTGCCCCAAATAACCATAAATTTCAATGTTTTGTGGCTCTACCTTAGAGAAAGATTTGAGAATTATTTCATATTCGGTTGCCGCTTTCTCATATTCTTTCTGAGTTGAATAAATTAAGGCCAATAAATAATGAGATTGTAAATCATCTGGGTTGTATTTGCTGGCAATTTTCAACTCCTCCTCTGACTTAGCCAACATATCTAACCTAGCATAATCTGCGCCTAATCTTAAGTGTATAAGATAGCTTGCTTCATCGAATTGGGCAGCCTTCTCAAATTCCATGACGGCTCTGTTTGGGAGGCCAAGAAGGTCATAAATCTGCCCCATAGCATAATGAGCAATACTCTTTGAGACAGAAATCCTATCTTGGAAAATAAAGGCTTCAGTTTGCGAGGAACATAGAAAAATAAAACATAAAACACCAAAACCACTAAAGATTTTAAAATGTTCTAGTTTCAGCATATTACCCCCCCCCACTATAATTTTAGGGATTATTTCCAATCGCGTTTCTTAAGATGCCGCAATGATTTTCGCAATTTCTTTCTTTTATGTGTTCTAATTTTTCGTGCTTTTCGTTTTTTCCCGCAGGGCATATGATTACCTTCAGAATGACTAGGGCTAATTAATAATTTTATTTAATGGATATTCAATAATCCCTTGGGCCCCAGCTCTTTTTAACTCAGGGATTAATGTTCTCACTATTCCTTCATCTATAATTGTCTCAACGGCCGCCCAATTTTCTTCACTTAAAGGCGAAATTGTCGGATCTTTCAGAGAAGGGAGCAATCTTAAAACTTTCTCCAAATTCTTCTTATTCACATTCATTTTAAGACCAACCATATTGTTAGCCGCAATAGCCCCTTGAAGAAGCATGGTAATTTGATCCATTTTCATTTTTTTCCAGGGGTCTTTTACAACTTTTCTATTGGCAATAAATTGTGTTGTCGATTCACAAACTGTTGTAACAATCCGCAACTTATTTGCTCTCAAGCTACTTCCAGTTTCAGTTAGCTCAACTACGGCATCCACAAGCCCAGCAGCGACTTTAGCCTCTGTAGCACCCCAACTAAATTCAACATCGGCTTTGACCTTATGCACCTTTAAATAATTTTTTGTAACCTGAACTAATTCTGTTGCAATACGCTTCCCATTGAGGTCTTTAACTGACTCAATTGAGGACTTTTCTGGAACAGCTACTACCCAACGGACTTTAACAGCACTTTGCTTTGCATAAAGAAGCTCCGACAAGGAAATAACATTTGATTCATTTTCTAAAACCCAATCAGAACCTGTAAGTCCACAATCCAAAGTTTCATCTTCAACGTATTTCGACATCTCCTGGGCTCTTAATAAGACCACTTCTATTTCCGGATCATTAATAGAAGGAAAATATGATCGTTCGGAAACATAAATTTTAAAACCAGCCCTATCAAAAATTTTGACAGTTGCTTCTTGTAAACTTCCCTTGGGTAATCCTAATCGTAATTTTTGCATTTAAACAACCTGGAATGACATTTTTCTTATTTAACAAGCGCAAAGTCCGTTCATTATAACTTCGACCCTAATCAAAGTAAAGATAATTTCTTTTCTTGAATTACCTCATAAAAAATGTTACCCGAAAATTGATTAGTAGCTTAGCTATGCCTCGAAAATAATGTTACCCTCCAGCGAGGAGGTGTAACATGAGCCAAAAAACCAAAAAAGAATACAGTGCCATCATGGCAAAACGTTATAAAAGAGCATCCTTGAAACAAAAAACAACAATTTTAGATGAGTACTGCCAAGTCACAAAGCAACATCGTAAGTATGCCATCCGCCAATTTAACAACTTTACTTTTTACACAAAGCGCAAATCCCGATCTGGCCGTCCAAAGATTTATTCTGAATCTATTTTGGAAGCCTTGCGTAAAATCTGGCTTACAGCCAACCTGCCTTGTGGCAAACGTCTCAAGCCTATCCTGCCCCTGTGGTTGCCATCTTATCAAAAAACCTATGGTCACTTGCCGATGGATACCATCAAAGCTTTAACCAAAATATCCGCATCCACCATCGATCGTCTTTTTGAACCCATTCCTCCTAAACATAAAAAACGTGGATATTCTGCCACTCGATCCGGAACTCTTTTACGCAAACAAATCCCTATCAAAATAAACCAATGGGATCAATCCCGACATGGATTCATTGAATCCGATACTGTTCATCACTGCGGCGAATCCATGGCTGACCAATATGCCGTCACGGTCAATTACAACGACATTGCCTTTGGGTGGACCCAACAACGCGCTGTCTGGGGCAAACGTCTTTCATCAAACCAAAGATGCTGAACGTTCGTTCCCATCCCCTTGGCTCGGCTTTGATTCTGACAACGGCCATGAATTCATTAACAAACTTTTGTTCGATTATTTTTCTAAACGTTCTAACCCAGTACAATTCACTCGTTCTGGCGCCTTTTACACTCAAGACAACGCTCACATTGAACAAAAAAATTATACCCATGTCCGTCAATGGTTAGGTTATTCTCGCTTTGACTACCCTCAAGTCGTTCCTTTGCCTAATGATCTTTATAAAACCAAATGGAGACTCTTTCATAACTTCTTCTGTCCTTCGGTTAAACTCATCGAAAAAAAATAATTGGCTCTAGAATCAAATTAAACGCTATGATAAACTCAAAACGTCTTACCAAAGGCTCATGGAATCTGAGTTTATTGACTCTACAACCAAACAAAAACTCAAAGAACAATTTGATTCATTATCGATAGAATCCTTAAAACCGTCTCAAGAAATGCTTAACTACGGTAACATTATTTTTGAAGCATCGCTTTTTCAAAAATTCCCCACAGGGTAACATTTATTTATGAAGCAACTGGGCTATCTGCTACAATAAAAAAAATCAACACCTCCCTTTTTAAATAAAATCTAAAAAGAATAGCCGACGGGTTTTTGAAAATCTCTTGTCAAAATGAAGTTTCAAATATATAATCATCCCCATATTTCAAAAAAATATTTTCTTTTTTGGAACACCTTATAATAAATCTAAACTTAATACCAATAAATCCACTAATAGTAAATCATGCTAAAGTTATTACGGAAAAAAGGCGTATCTAAAAAAATTTTATGGGTAATCGCCATTATTATTATTCTCTCTTTCGGAGTTTTCGGATCAGCGTATCTACTAACAGACTTGGGGTCAACGGGCATTGCCGGTACCATTTTTGGAAAAAATATTGCCTTGCAAGAATTCAACAAAATTTATCAACATGTCCGAATACAGACCATCATCCGATACGGAAAAGATTATAAAAACGCTCTTCAATATCTGAATCTAGAGTCTGAAACTTGGGACCGGCTGATTTTAATGCATGAAGCTAAACTAAAAAGAATCAAGGTCTCCGATCAAGAAATCATTAACGCCATTCGCGGATATCCATTCTTCCAAAGAGATAACCAATTCGATAATCTTCTATATAATGATATTTTAAGTTATGTTTTTGATACTTCTCCAAGAGATTTTGAGGAAAGCGTACGCAATACTTTAAAATTTACCAAGCTTTATGAACAAGCAACCGTTTCCGCCACCATTTCTGAAAATGAAATCTACGAAGCCTTTAAAAAACAAAACGAAAAAATGCAAATCAGCTATGTCCTTATCTCCACAGAGTCCTTCCAAAGCGAGATCGCCTTAGATGAATCCCAACTTCAAGAATACTATCAGGATCATAAGATAGACTTCACCATTGCTGACAGCATTAATCTTGAATATTTTCATTTGGAGTTCCCTCATTCTCCCATATCAGACAACAGCAACACCTCTGACGAAGAAAAGGCCGAATCCGAAAATCAAAAAAATATTATAAAAGAAACAGCGCATACAATTTATACAAAGCTTTTAGATAACACGGGCATAAAAGAGATTGCTCAACAGAATAACATCGAAGAACATGAAAGTGGATTCTTTACTATGGAAGAACCTCCTCTTAAACTGGGAATGTCCTATGAACTTCTCAGTCAAATCTTCCTAGCTGAAGAAGGAGAGATTTTATCCCCTTACGAAAATTTAAATGGTTATTATATTGTTAAAGTAAAACAAAAGCGCGCAAGATATATCCCCAATTATGAAGAGGCGAAAGAAAAGGTACGACAAGCCATCCTAAAGAATGCCGCCAAAGGAAAAACTCAACAAAAAGCCCAAGAATATCTAACGGCCATCAAAGAACAATACAATCAAAACAAGCTGGAAGACTTCGCCCAAGCGGCAAAAAATTTGAATCTTGAAATTCAACAGACGCCTGTTTTTACACGCGGCCAGTACCTACCTAAAATCGGGATATCAAGAGACTTCCAAGAAACCGCCTTCAATCTCAGTAAAGAAAATAAAATTAGCGATGTAGTGGAAACTCCCAAGGGATTTTGTATTCTCCACCTAGACGAATATATCCCTGCAGATAAAAAAGAATACGAAAAACAGAAAGATGATCTTTCTCAACAACTGCTGCTGCAACGACGCAACGAAATATTCGGAGATTTCTTGAGCAAACTAAGATTGGACGCAAATCTAATCGATCATATTTCCAAACAAAAACAGCAAAAAAACCAAAACCCTCCCTTACCCCTCTAATAAAATCTTTTCATACTCTTTTGGTATGTCGTGCTCCACAGCTTTTACGACACCTTGTTGATCAACAAAGAAAAATGTGGGAACGCCGATAACGCCATACTCACTGGCTACCGAGGAATCAACGTCTAAAAATACTTCCATATCGTTCTTATTCTTCTCTAAATAAACACGCACATTTCGAGAAGATTCCTGAATGTCAACTAAAATGACTTTAATGTTTCTCTCTGACAACTGTTGATTCTTCTTATGCAATTCTTTTAACTGCCTTTGACAATGCGGACACCAAGTGGCCCAAAAAAAGATGATCGCACTCTTTCCACCGCGAAAATCTGTCATATTTTGTTTACCGGATTTGACCGTATCCAATGTAAAATCGGGGGCGCTCTCTCCGATAAGCGGATTTTCTGAGAAATAAAACTGTCCTGTGACAGGCGCTGGGTTCAACAAAATCATTACCGTTGAACATAATAAAATTTTCTTTAAAAGAACCCTCATAAAAAAATTTCCTTTCTATAAAAATTTATAAACCAATTGTTTTGTCGATCCAGTTTAAATAAGCTTTGTGTCCTTTCTGAATAGGCAAAAAGATAATCTCAGGGACATCGTAACTATGCAGTAATTTTATCTTTTTTGCAAGTTTTGTGAAACAACTTTTCTTGGTCTTTAAAATTAACTGCACCTCCCTAGCCGCATCCACCTTTCCCTGCCACCAAAAAAACGATTCAACATTCTTAATCATCGTAGCACAGGCAATAAGCTTCTCTTTTAATAATTCCTTGGCTATTCTCTTGGCTTGATGAGTATCTTTCACCGTCACAAACACCACACCATACATAACCATTCCTCCCCTTCCAAATGATTGATGGCAAATTTCAAAACCTAATTGTCAAACCTTTAACATCATCAGACTTATCATTCTCCCAGATTTTTCTTTTTCCCTGCGATACGAAAAATACTCATCGGATGCATAAGTACAAATCCCACTGTCATAGACATTTTCCAATAAAACACCATGGGCCACCAGCTGGTTCACATTGGCTTTAACCAGATCAAAAAAATATCCATCTTGCCTCTTGACCACTTCCTTGGGAAACATCTCTTTAAACTCTTCTCCGACCTGATAATGGTCCATACGGATCGCAGGACCAAAAGCGACTTTCAATTCCTTCGGATGGGTGTTCCAACGATTCACCATCATCTGTAACGCTTTCTTAAGAATTTCCTTATAACTGGATCGCCAACCGCAGTGCATCAGCCCAATGCAGCGATGGATGGGGTCATAGATAAAAACCGGTAAACAGTCGGCTGTGTGGATCACAATAGGTAAATTAACCGCATCCGTAATGATCCCATCAGCCGCAGAAACCGTTTGTGCATCTTTTTTATTCGCCACAATAACTTCATCGCCATGAACCTGTTTAATATTAAAAACTTCTGGAAGAAAAAAACCTAACTGATATTCAAGCGCCTGCTTCTGATGATAACTTAATGAATGCGCGTGATTAGTGAAGGAATAATCGGTTGACCGATCACTGACATAGGCCACAACCTCTGAAGGAAAAAACTGATCAAATAATCGTCTTGTCTTCAACGAATTCATCGCTCGCCATCTCCTGCTCCTCAATCAACCGAGAAGCCTCCGTGACAGGAAGTTCCTGGACATTTTTAAGTTTCTGTTCAATTGTTCGGGATTTACGTTCGGCCAATTCAATATGGTCGCTTGCTTGCTTCAATTTATCGTGGGTTTTCTGTAAAAGATCCCCAAATTTTCCAAAATCAGTCTTAACCTTCCCCAGCAAAGTCCATACTTCACTGGCCCGTTTTTCAACGGCCAAAGTTCGAAATCCCATCTGCAAACTGTTTAATAGAGCCAAGATTGTAGTAGGGCCGGTCACCGTAATACGAAACTCTCTTTGTAACCTGTCAAAAAATCCGGGACGGCGTAACACCTCAGCATATAACCCTTCAATCGGAAGAAATAAGATCCCAAAATCAGTTGTGTTCGGGGGGTCTAAATATTTATCACGGATATTCTTGGCTTCCAGCTTTATTTTGTTCTCTATCGCTTTACTAGCCTCTTCTATCATATCCACATGACCAGCCTCCTGGGCCTCCAACAACCGTTGATAATCCTCCAAAGGAAATTTTGCGTCTATAGGCAATAATACTGGGTGATCTTCTCTTCCAGGGAGCTTAATTGCAAATTCAACAGGATCACGCGTTCCTTTCTTTGTAATCACATTACGTTCATACTGCTCGGGACTCAAAATTTGGTCAAGCAGATTTCCCAACTGAACCTCACCCCATGTTCCGCGCGCCTTCACATTTGACAAAACCTTTTTTAAATCCCCCACTCCCAAAGCGAGATTCTGCATCTCACCTAAACCCTGATGAACTTTTTCTAGCCGTTCACTAACGACTTTAAAAGATTCCCCAAGTCTCTTTTCCAAAGTGGAATGTAATTTTTCATCAACCGTCTCACGCATCTTCTCAAGCTTCTGCATATTATCTTCCTGGAGAGCATGCAACCGCCTGTCAATCACATCCCGGACTTTTTCCAGCCTCTGCTCATTGGATTGAGTGAGCGTGGAAAGCTGTCTTGAAATTGAATCGCCGAACAACGCCAGATTCTTCATGAGTTCTTCCCTATTGCGGGAAATTTCTTCCCTGACTGACCGTTCGCCGCGTTCCTGCCCCTTGGACATGGAAACCATTTCATTTTGCAATTGACGAATTTTTTCATCTGAGCTGCGGAAGAGTAAAAAACAAACAAGGATCATGTTAATACATAACAATATGACTATGAGTATGCTCATCTTTCAAATGGTTATTTTTTATCTTCTAAAAGTTTAATGATTTTCTCCAGACGCGCTGTAATAACAATAGGAACAAAGACGATCCACATCAACAAAAAGACCTTAATCCCAAAAGACATAATATAATCAGCGAACCCTGTTTGAACCCCATAAGAATAGCATCCCAACATTTTCCCCTCCTCCATTGAATAACGATTAATAAAATTTACCCATACGGGTTTAGTATATATTCCATCTATCTGAATGTAAATATCTTATCTAGTCTTTCCCATTGGAAAAATAAAGTTCTCTGTTTATTGATCAAACGACCGGGGTAGCCATATGAAAAAATTACTGTATATTGTAGCAATAATCGATAATTTGTTTCATTTGACCCAGTCTAATTGCGTTTGGGTGTACCTATAAGCCGCATATCGGGGCTCGAAATTCAACTCATTCAATGGACATCGCTCACAAAGAGGTTTTGTCTTACAGTGATTCTTTGCCGTATTGACAATCAAGGCGTGATATTCGTTAAATAGCTGTCGATCTGGTTTTAAACTGTCCACAAATATTTTCTGGATAGAATGATAATCACTATCCCTACCAACGATATTATGCCTGGAAAAAATTCTTTTAGTATAAGCATCAACGACAAATACAGGTTTGTCAAAAGCATACAAAAGTATAGAGTCCGCCGTCTCCGGCCCGATCCCGTTAATATTTAAAAGTTTTGCACGCAAGGGCCCTTCATTGGTTCGCTCCATCCTTTTCAAACTGCCACCATATTCTAAAAAAAGAAAAGTTGTAAAATTTTTTAGCCTCCTGGCCTTGACATTAAAATACCCGGCTGACCGGATAAGGGCAGCCAGGTGTTCAAGAGAAATGTCTTTCATCGCTTGAGGATTAAGTAAATGGTGTCTTCTAAGATTTTGTAACGCACGGGTCACATTCTCCCAATTGGTATTTTGAGTCAGGATAGCTCCAACAATGACTTCAAATCTTGTACGGGCAGGCCACCAATGCTGGGGCCCCAAAGCCGAGGAAAGTTTTTGATAAATAACTTTGAGGATTTTCCGCGAAGAAATCGTGGTCACCGATAACTACGTCCTTTAGATCTGACGATATCATCAAACGACCAGTCTTTTTCCTTCTTAGGGGCTTTAACAGAACCTAACTCAACTTTTTTTGTATCTAATTTTACTCTGGGTTTCTTGTGGCCTTTTCCCATCACCTGACTCCTTTGGTTTCAGCTAACGGGACATACTCCCATTTTGTCAGCTGATCATGCTGGTCAAAGTAAAGATAAACTTTTTCTGAATCAAAATACCGCGTGGCGTAACGATACAGCCATAATTGCCGTTTCTCCTCGCCTTCTATAACCGTTTTGACGAGGATAGGTTTGCCGAAATTTTTCAGGAAACTGGCCGTATCCGGATACTGTTGGAGTTGGTTAGCTTTGATTTGGAACAATAGTAATTTAAATTTCTCATCAGCCGCTTCGATTTCTTCCGCTATCTGATTCTGCTCATCGGATACCGCTTTAAGCGTCAAAAGTTCATCAACATATTGAAGTTTGGCGCAACCAGCCAGTGACAGGAAAGCCAAAAAAGTAAGCGCTGCTCGCTTCAAGAAAATCTCCTTCTGATCATTTACTTATTTTTTGCCGTTCTTCTTCTAAACGCTTAATGGCGCTCTCTATCTCTCTTTGCCGGTGCTGAATCTCTTTAAGACGCCGACCGTATTCTTTAAGTGTGGCCTCATCACGCTTATCATAAGGCTTGGCTAGATGCCTGGATTTAACGTAACTCTCCATTTCAAGATCTTTCTGCTCTTTCTCCAAGTCCTTGACCTCATTTTTAATCTGCGTAATTCTCTTTAAGGCCTGCTTGTGTTGTTGGTGCAAAATGTCAATAACACTCTTTTGCTGGTCACTGTCTTGTTCAACAATAACTTTTGACTCACCTTTTCCCGAATTTTTTGACTTTGCATGACGTTCCTCTTTAAGAGAACCTTCGTGTTCATTTCGTTTTTCTAGATAATAATCCAGACCTCCCAAATATGTCTTCAACTCACCGTTATTGACATCAACGATAGAATCGGCGATTTCTTTAATAAAATACAGGTCATGGCTGATAAAACATACCGTCCCATCGTATTGTTGAAACGCGTTCGTTAAAGCCTTAACGCCATCCAGATCCAAATGAGTCGTTGGTTCATCCAAAAGCATAAAGTTAGGCGGGTTGATCAGCAGTTTGGCTAAAATAAGCCGGCTTTTCTCCCCCCCAGATAAGACCTTGACCTGTTTAAAAACGTCATCGCCATGATAATTAAATAAACCCAATAAACTTCTGGCCTTGACAGCGGGCGTTCCAGGACTGGCCGATTCGATGACCTCATCAAACGCCGTCCGATTCGGATTCAGGACTTCCAACCTCGTTTGCGAGTAATATCCTGTCTCAACCTGATGCCCATAACGTAAAATCCCCGCATCTGGCTTGATCGCCCCGGCCAGCATTTTCAATAAAGTTGATTTCCCGGCGCCGTTGGGCCCAACCAGACAGACCTTCTGGCCTTTCACGATTTCAAGATTAAGGTCCTGGTAAACCTTCTTTTCTCCATAAGACTTCTGGATCCCTTCCATATGGACCACCACATACCCGCTTGGTTTGATATCAGAAAACTCAAACGTCTCAATACTTCTGTGCTCTTGAGGAAGTTCAATCTGTTCAAGCCGTTCAATCATCTTGCGTTTATTGCGCACGGCGGAAGCCCTATTGGGCTGAGCGTGAAACCGCTGGGCAAATTGCTCTAACTGGTGACGTTTTTTCTCAATGACCTTCTGTTTCTTCTCAAGAGTTTTGGTATTGATTCCCCTCTGCTCTTCATAGGCTTCATAATTGCCTTTGACCTTGGACATCTTCTGATCTTCTAAAATGATGGTATAGTTGGTGACTTCGTTAAGAAACACCCTGTCATGCGAAATAAGAACAAATGAACCCTGACACTGTTTAAGAAAATCTTTCAACCAGATGGTTGCCGCTAAATCAAGATGGTTCGTCGGCTCATCCAAAAGCAACAGGTCAAACCGGTAAACGAGCAGTTTGGCGAGCAGAGTACGCATCTGCCAGCCGCCGCTTAATTGAACCACAGGCTTGTGAAAATCTTCCAGTTTAAATCCCAGGCCCATGAGAACCTTTTCCGCTTTATGTTCCAGTTCATAAATATCCAGATGTTCTAACTCTTCCAAAATATTTCCATAACGTTGAGTATCAGCTTTGCCCGCGTCTTCTAATTGCCGCTTTTCCTCCATCAAAGCGCGGATACGGGCGTCTCCTTCCGTAAGCTCTTCCATCACCGTCTTACTGGAATGAAACTTCGCTTCCTGGGGAAGATATCCAATATTGATATTCTTCTGAATCTGGATACTGCCAACCAAGGGTTCAGTTTCACCGCGAATAATCGAAAAAAGAGTTGTTTTCCCCGCACCGTTAGGCCCTGTCAGACCGATTTTTTCGTTTGGAAAGATGCTCATCGAAACATCTTTAAATAAAGTCCGCTGGGTGAAACCCATGGATAAATTGTTAATTGTAATCATTACTCGCCCCTTAAACGTTTCAAACTTTTTTCAAAGTTTCCATTTCTTTTTGATTCAGTTGCCGCCAGCATCCTGTCTTAAGCGTCCCCAAAGAAAGAGGCCCTTGCGTCAACCTCTTTAAATAATCAACTTTATGCAGAAGCTGGGCGAACATAAGCCGGATTTGACGTTTACGCCCTTCATGGATCGTCAAATACAACTGTGTCTGCCGCGCTTGATACTGAACATGTTTAATTTTAGCGGGAGCCGTCTTTTTCCCATCCAGAAGCATTCCTCTTTCGATTTTCGATATAACTTCCGGATCCAACCGTCCCTGCACGATCACAAAGTATGTTTTTAAAACATTAAACTTCGGATGGGTCAGCCGGTAGGCCAAATCACCATCGTTGGTAAACAGTAATAAACCTTCGGTATCCTTATCCAATCGGCCAACGGCCGGCAGATTCCGGTGCTCAGGCAAAAGCAGGTCATAAACCATTTTATCAGCAAAACGATCCGATTTAGTCGTCACATAACCTCTTGGTTTATTCAGCAAAATATATTCGAAAAATTTTTGTTGGACAAACTGCCCTTTGACACAAACTTTATCTTTCTGAGGGTCTACCTTAAACGAAGGTTCCTGAACCTTCTGACCGTTCACTGTGACGCTTCCCTCTTGGATCAAAGCCATCGCTCCCCTGCGAGAACTCATCCCGCTATGGGACAAAAACACCTGCAGGCGCAGTCTATACTGCCTTCCCTCAGAATTGCGGATTGAGGAAAGCGGTATAATATCCAAACGCCCCGAATTATATTTTTTTGATTTCGCAGTCTGATTGCGTTTGGGTATATTATCCTCTTTGCCTGATCGCTTCATATAACAATATGGCCGTTGATGTGGAAACGTTTAATGAATCGCTCTGTCCCCGCATGGGAATCCTTATATGAACCGCGCAATGGCTCAACCAAAAACCGCTTAATCCTTCCATCTCGCTGCCCACAACAATACCTAAAGGCCCCTTGAACGAAATATCAGTATAGACCTGTTTCGCGTCAGGCACAGCCGCGCAAATCTTAATATCCCGGGACCTAAGAAAATCCACGGCCTCTTCATTAGAACTCACAAGCGCCTTGACGCTAAACACGGCCCCCTGACTGGCGCGGATAACATTGGGATTATAAAGGTCTGTCTTTCCATCGCAGATGATCACTCCATCAACCCCGGCCCCATCGCAAGTCCTTAAAATAGCCCCTAGATTTCCAGGTTTCTCCAACCGTTCAATAATAACATATAATGGGTTTTGTTTTTTGGGAAAGTCGGCAAAAGTCAACGGCCGCGCTTTCCCAGTGGCCAAAATCCCCTGGGTCTGCCCCGCGTACGCGATCTTTGAAAAAACAGTCGATGGCACCTCATAAACAGGCTTGCCTAAAACTTTAAATCTTTTAATAATCTCCTGATATTGAAAGGGAACAGGCGCCACTTGCGAATAATATAACTCATGGAAATCGATCTTTGCCTCCAACCCCCTGGTAAGTTCGCGGAGGCCCTCCACAATGGTCGTCCCTTGCTCCTCACGGGACCGGCGTTTTCTAAGCTGGACAATCCGTTTTATTTTCAGATTGGTTGGGCTACTGATCCGTTCAGACATATTTCCGCAAGACTTTCATAATTTCCTGATTCTCGCTAAATTCCTTGGTGTCCCAGGAACGGACCATCTCAAGACGTTTGTCCAGCCAATGATCACGAAACGTCTCCCACCCTGATCTTGGTCCGGCACGGTTAACCCAAGGAGGATTTTTCATATAACTATAAATACCGTCAGGAAAAGCGTGATTCTTGACGGCCTTATACGTCCAATAGGTCCAATGGAACCCGAACTCTTTAAAACAATCAAGAACGTCATCAAGCCATTGATCCTCCCCAAAGAGTCCGGCGCGCGCGTTGACACCAAACTCACCGACAAATACAGGTAATTGACGTTTCTGAGAAATTCTTTTGTATTTCAAAAGATGACGATGGGTGATGTTTTTATCCCAAGTACCATTTTTTCCTTTTAAAGGATAAGACAGATGAGGAACAAAATTGGATGTGAAATTCAGAGGGGAGTAATTATGAACACTCAGCGCATAATTATCATCATCAAATTCATCCAGACAATCCAGGTCTGTGGCCCAAAGGTTACCCTCAATAAACAAAATATGATTCTGATCCACCAAACGTATCCTTTTAACCAGTTTCTTATAAAAATCGTTCAACTTTTTAGCGTCTTTAACAACAGCTTCATTCAATAAATCGTATCCTGCAACAAATTCTTCGTTCTTATACCGGTCAGCCAAAAACTCCCAAAGAGCCAATGTCCTGTCCTGAAAGGTCTTCTTCTCCCAGAGCTCAGCTTTTCCGTAACTGTCCGAATGCCAATCATGGTTTTGACAGCCGCACGCCCCATGCAGATCCAGAATGACCCAAATTTTATTTTTCCTGGACCAACGGATCACTTTATCCAGATAGGAAGCGCCCCCCGGTTCATATGTATACGGTTTTTCTTCAATCATCCTGTGATTGAATGGAACCCGCAGACAATTAAATCCTAACCTGGCAATACGGGCGACATCACTCTCTCTGATAAAATTCTCCCTGAAATCTCTTTCAAATAACTTCAATTGTTCTTTTCCTAGCTTCTGTTCAAATCCCTTCTTAAAATGCTGTTCTGGAAAGTTGGGGGAATGCATAAAATACGCTTCCATCATCAACCATCCCCCCAGATTGACCCCCTTAAGTTCGACAGGCTGTCCCGCCTGCGAAACGATTCTGACCTTTTCTGTCTTTAAAAACTGTCCCATCTCATTGGCTCCTTAGATAATAATAAATCCAACCGGGCAAGATAGTCCCGAATTTCCCCGATAAAAATATGACCGGACTGCATGTGTCCTTCGTCATGGCCGCCTTTCAAATCAACAAATTTTTTTGGTTCTGGCGCCGCGTCAAAAAGTTTCCGCCCTAACTCATAGGGCACTGTTTCATCCTCTTGGCTGTGAAAAAACAATTTAGGTGTTTTAATACCCATGATTTTACCAATTGAATCCAGCTTGATACTGACCAAAAAACCCGGGATAAAAGGAAATATCCTCTTGGCCATATCCCTGGCATTGGTAAACGTTGAATCCACGATTAAACAAGCCAAAGTTCTTTGAGCCGCCATATCGATAACGGCCGCCCCCCCCAATGAAGCGCCATACCCAATAATCTTTTGGGGATCAACATCCTGACGCGTCAGCAAATAATCATACGCGGCCAGGGCGTCTTTATACATGCCCTCTTCCGTTGGATAACCTTCACTTTTTCCATAACCGCGATAATCCACAATCAGGACATTCAGGCCCATCTGATAAAACATCTGAATTTTTTCTAATCTATCTCCTATATTTCCGGCATTACCATGAAAAAAGACAAGAGTGCCATTTTCCTTGCGTGTTTTCAAAAACCACCCGTGAATCGTCACCTGATCTTCTGTCTGAATATAGACATCATCGTAAGCGAGACCTAAATCCCGTGGGGTCACCCGTAGTTCTTTGGAAGGGACAAAAAGAGTCGTCTTCTCTAAATAACGCACATACAGAAAGAAAAGGACGACCGCCCCTATGATATAAATCAATAACTTCATGGCACTCGCTCAATTGATATCATTTTTCTTTATCAATTTCCTCCGGCGTTTTATGCCGCGGGACAAGGCTCAACACCAACCTGATCCCTTTTAAAATATCATCCACTGTGCATGGCTTCGTCAAATAATGCTCCGCTTCCAAATCAAAACCTTTCTGCATATCCTGCAACTCAGTTCGCGCGGATATAATGATCACGGGAATCCATCGCGTGGATGGCGGATGGCTACGCAGGTCTTTAAGAATCCGGAAACCGTCCTTCTTGGGAATATTCAAATCCAATAAAACAACATCTGGATTCTCCTTTTGGATTTTGTCCCAGGCTTCCTCGCCATCCATAGCGGTGATGACTTCATAACCCGCGGTGGCGACTTTTCTCGCCATCACATCCAAAACATCCTTCTCATCTTCAGCCATTAATATCTTCTTTTTATCCATCCATTCCCTCTCTGATTTAGTATAAAAATTAAAAAGCATGAAAAATTCCTGTAAACGGTCACCACAGATGATTCTCTTGATTTGTGAACCTCTGATGTTGGGGTATATTAACAAATTGATTTAAGTTTTCAAGCGTTATACCATCTCTTGCTCAATGCGGCTTAACACTCTGAGCATTCCTTCCTCAAATATGGCCGGTACTGTTAAGAGACTGACAACCATATACGCCTCTTCATTAAAATCAAAGAAAAATCCCGGATGCACCAAAACATGATAATTTCCAAGAAACTTCAGGACCCATTCTTCTTCACTGCGTGTTCTTGGGATTTTGACAACCGCGTACCACCCTCCCTCACACTTAAGCAGCCGGCAACTTTGGGTCGAACGCAGTTGTTCTTTCAGGAAGTCAAAATTTTTTTGAATTCGGTCTTTCATCTGTTTCTGAATATCATCACTGTGTGACAACCATACCTCCAACGCGTTCTGGACTACCGCGCTTACTGACAAGTACGTATCACAAATCACCTCCAACCGTTTCATGGCTTCACGGACGATCTCCCGCGGTCCATTCACGATAATCCAGGACAACTTCATCTGGGGGAGACCTAATACCTTTGATATTCCCCCCAGGCTAAAAGACAGGACTTCATCATTTTCAACAAGGCTGATTTTCTTATGGCTTTGATCAAAAGCAAAATCCCAGAAAACCTCATCACTGATAATCGCCATATGATTTCCAAGGCATATGTCGTTCAACTGACGACTCTGCTGTCCATCAATATAAGAGCCTGTCGGATTGTTGGGATTGACCAAAACTACGGCCTTCGTGCGTTCCGTGATCTGATCATAAAAATGAGCAAAATCGATCTTCCAGCCATCATCGTATAACAGATGATAGCGGTCCATATTAAGATCATTAAGATCCACTAAAAATTGAAAAAGCGGGTAACTCGGCTGGGGGAAAAGGATATGATCACCAAAATCAGCCAGGAGTCTGAAGATGACCGAATAAGCCTCAGAGGTGCTTGATACCAGAAAAATCCGGTCGATGGGAACTTGTATCCCGCGTTTATTGTAATATTCACTGACCGCTTGACGGGCCCCAAAAAGCCCCTGGCAAGAAGGGGTGTAATGCAAATTTCTTTCATTCATCAGAGGACTCAGATATTTATCAACCGGATACAAGAATCCACACCTGGTGGGGTTTGATTCAGTCAGATCCAAAACATCTGTCCCTTGAGACCTCAGTTCATCAAGAGTGGATGTAATCCGGTTAACAGCCAGCGGCCAGTCCGTTCTTTTTGAAAACGCATATTCATTAGACATAACTCGTCCAACCAAACGGTCGTTACTGCCCCTTCTTGAGTTCGCGGACAAGCCGTTCGTTTTCTTTTTCCTTTTCTTTTAAAAAATTTTCCAGTTTTATATAATCGCTTTTAGCGACCCACACCGTGTCTTCCCTCTTTTGGGTAAGGACCGCGTTTTCTTTCTTTAATTGCCTGATCTCCTGTTGCCTGCCAGCGCATTCCGCATTAAGCCGGGAAACTTCCAGATCTAATGACCGCTTATGTTGCGTCAGCGTTTCATTTTCCGTTTTTAATCCCTTCACTTCTCTTTCTAACCGCAGATTAGCGGCGTGATCTTTGGAAAAACAGTCCTGCATCTTTATCAATTCTTCTTTCAACATACGTGACTCTTGCGTTTTCTTATCAATAGCCTTTTGCTCTGTTTCATGCCACCCATGTTCCTGGGTCAGCTTTTCCTGAAGTTTGTTTATCTTGGCCTGTTCAATGAGAATCTGCTTCTGGGATTCTTTATCCTTTTTCTGCAGCTCAAGAATCTCTTTACGTAAGCCATCGGCCTGATGACTCAGCTGGCTGGCCTTGCGTTCAAGCCCGGAACGGATCCGTAGTTCCTCCTCCTCTTTTTTCTTAAGCTTCAATTTCCTGGCATTTTGATCCAGAGGGACCATAAAAAAAAGAACAAACAATAACGCCAGAATAAAAAATATTCCAGCACATATGATGATAAAAATTAACATGTCAAACTCACTTGTTAACGTCTAATAATAACTTCTGATAATTATCCCGGATACTCCTGTTTTGGCTGTCCCACTTTATAAGACTTTCCAATATTTCTAAAGCCTTTTTTTTATCTCCCTGCTGAATGTAACAATAGGCCAGATTATTCCAGGCCATCAAATTACTCTTATTAAGTGTAACCGCCTTCTCAAAATAGGATTTAGCCATCTCGATGTTTCCCATATGAATATAATTGGTCCCAAGATTGTTATGGATCAAATCACTTTGCGGGTTGAGATCCAAGGCTTTATGGTAATGCCTTTGAGACTGCTCAAACATCTTTAAGGCCACATAACAATGGCCCAAATCAAAATGAATATCTTTGACAAAATTAAGATACGCCTGCCTTGCCTGCGAACCTTTTGACTTCTCCACATAAGATCCCATAATTATCAAGGCTCTTTGATAATGTTCTATGGCTTTAGAATATTGCCCATCAAAATAATACGCCATGGCCAGCAACTTGTGGGCACGGCCGAAATCTTGTTGAAATCGGACCGCCCTCTCAAAAAGAGGGATTTCCCCTTTCCAATAAGTATTTTGCCGAACCGTGAGCGACATAAAAACCACCGCTATCACGCCTATCGCCGCTGCCGCCTGATAAGAGGAAACTTTAACCCGGCTTCGTCCCAGACTAAAAACGAATATCAGAACACCCACCATTGGCAAATATAAAAAATGCTCCGCTGTCAAAATGAGGGAATACTCATTGATTAAAGGGATAATATTTAAAACCGGCAGCAATGAAACGATAAACCATCCGGCGCCAAAAATAAGATACCGGCGCTCATGGGCCTGTGTTCTATAAATGATCCGAATCACGAAAATCATAAGAGCCAATAATCCCAACGATGGAAGGAAATATGGCCGCAAGATGTCTGTGCTGCGATAATAATGCAAGTCCCCCGGCCAAAATAATACTCGCAGATACATCAGGATTGTCCCTGGAATAGATAACAATCGCAGAAACAGCTCCTGCGGGTACTGCCAAAATGGATTAACCACCACCCCAATCAGCCATTTTCTAAAAATAAAATATCCAGCGAGCGCCAATAAAAATCCCCCAACCTCCAAGACCAAACGTTTTCGTGGTTGGCCAGGAAAACAAATGGCATACAACATAACAAGAACCGGAAGAACAACGGCCTGCTCTTTGGCCAATAATCCGGCCAAAAAAAGAAATAACGCCGCCAGGTACAAAGTTATTTTTATGGTTCTATGCTGTTTTATATTGGTCGACGTTAGATAAAGATAAAAACTCGACAAAACAAAAAAACCGAATACAAGATTTGATATCCCGGAGACACAGGCGACTGACTCTGTTTGGACAGGATGAAGAAGAAATAGGAGGGCTATGCCCAAAGCGACGCGTTTGGACCCATTAAAAATAAAATTCATAACTCTGAAAATTAAAATGCTATTAAAAATATGGAAAACTATATTAATAAAATGATACCCGTACGGATTAAATCCGAATAATTTATATTGCAGGCGATAAAAAATCTCAAGCAACGGCCTATAATACGTATTAACACCCGGGTCCGAATCATCGAACATTGATGCTTGTTTTATAATGGAACCAATATTGAGGTTGGCGATTTCGGGGTTGTTCTGGATGAAAACGATATCATCATGGACAAAAGGATGGAAAATGGCGTTAGAGTAGGCGGCAAGACCGATAACGCAAAGACAAAGGGATATTTGGGAAAAACTCAATTGACTGATACGCGTCAAAATTGGCCAACGTAAAAATGGAACGCTTTTCACAAAAAACACACTCTTACGAAAATTCTTTTTTGACCTGATCAAAACGGACCTTCAGGTTTTCAAATATTTGATCCAAACGGCTGAGCAGTTCATCAGCATCGGAAAGATCTTTATTTTTTCCCTTCTCTTCCAAACTTAATAATATCTGCCGCATGCTTTTCGCCGAAATGTTGCCTGAAGCGCCTTTAAGGGAATGGGTAATGTTTCTGATCTGTTCAAAATCCTTAGCCACGATCGCTTGATCCAGCAAACTCCGCTTGTGGATATAATCGTTAGCGAAAATATCCAATAGCTCCAAGAGGAGTTCTTTATCATCCTGAACACGCTCAAGAAACTCATTGATATCCAGCAATTCTTCACCCATTTTGTTTTCCTTTTTTAAAAACATTGATAATGGTCTCATACAATTTTTTGCGATCGATCGGCTTCACCACATAATCATCCATCCCGGACTGAAGACAATTGTTTCGGTCGTCTTCCATGGCGCGCGCCGTCAAAGCGATGATAGGGATATGTTTGCCTGTTTTTTCCTCATTTTTTCTGATAATCTTTGTCGTTTCCAAACCATCCAAAACAGGCATATTGGCATCCATCAGAACAACATCGTATCTCCTCTTTTCCAAACGATCCAAAACCTCCTGGCCATTTTCGACACCATCCACTTCCCACCCCTGATTTTGCAATAACCGCATGGCGATCTTCTGATTAACAACGTTGTCCTCAGCCAATAGGATCTTCAGATTGCCCAGGTCATCATTGGAACCCGCTTCTTGCGTTCCTTGCTGATCCTGACCTTTGTCAGCCACTATAGCGGCAGGCCGCCCCTCAAGTGTCTTAAAACAGGCCGTAAAATAAAACGTGCTCCCTTTCAACTCTTCGCTTTCAACCCAGATCCTCCCCCCCATCATATCCACTAAACGTTTTGAAATCGCCAGTCCCAACCCCGTCCCCCCAAAACGACGCGTGGTGGAATCATCCGCTTGAGAGAAAACGTCAAAAATTCTATCCTGTTTGTCTTTAGGAATACCTATTCCTTCATCACAAACGGAAAACATAAGCATGATCTCGCCCTTAGATACCGACACCACTTTAATTTCAATAGCAATCTTTCCTTTATGCGTAAACTTGATGGCATTATTAATAAGATTAATCAAGACCTGTCTTAAACGGACAGGATCTCCGATAATAAGCTCCGGGACCTTAGGATCGACGTCAAGATCCAGTTCCAAATTTTTATCACTGGCTAAGACCGACATCCCCTTACAAACGCTTTTAGCGATATTGTGAAGATGAAAGTCAATGCTCTCCAATTTAATTTTTCCGGACTCAACTCTCGATAAGTCCAGTATGTCGTTAATAAGCCCAAGAAGATTTTCCGCGGCCTCTCTGACCACCACAAGATTATCGCGCTGTTCTTCATTGAGGGATGTATCAAGAGTAAGGTCAATCATTCCCATGATGGTATTCATCGGAGTACGTACTTCATGCGACATATTAGCCAAAAATAACGACTTGGCACTGCTGGCTTCTTCAGCGACCAATTTCGCCTGCAAAAGCATTTCCTGCACCCGCTTTTGCTGTGTGATGTCCTGCATGATGCCGACAGAGCCGACAATATTGTTATGAGAATCTCTTAAAACATTGATAGACAAATCTATGTCAATAACATCACCGTTCTTTTTTTGGACCTTTGTTTCCATATGATGTTTGGAACCAGTTTTTCTGATATTTTCCTCACGGATTTTATCCCATTCTATTTTCGGATAAAGAATACTGACGTGCTTCATATAAAGATCCCCTCCCGTCAATCCCAACATCTCTTCCGTATATTTATTCCAAGACACAATGAGTTCATTCTCATCAATCAGCGTGATACCGGCCGCCGAGTTATCCAAAATGATACGGATCTTATTTTCTGATTCTTTTATCTTCCGCTCGGCCAGTTTCTGGCTTGTAATATCGCGGCTGATCCCGATGGATCCTATCACTTTGCCTTCCGCGTCTTTCAAAACGGAGATGGAGATATTCACGTCCAATAATGTCCCATCCCGTTTATACATCAGGGTTTCGATATCGGAAAGGAGCCCTTTCTTGCGAATACGAAAACCGCGCATCCGGCGCCATTCCTGCGGAGGATATAAATCTTTAACCGGCTTGTTGAACAGGTCATTCTGTTCCATGCCTAATAACCTCTCAGTGAACGGGTTCCAGGCTACGATCTTTTCATCTTTATCAGTCACCGTAATGGCTGCCGCCGTGTTGTTAAATACCGTCTTAAAAAGCTCTTTCGACTCCAGTGATTCCTTCTCCAAATTCTTCTGAAGGGAGATATCCTCTATTGACCCATCAATATATTTTATCTTTCCTCGTTTCTCTTTGATGGCCACAGCCGTGACCGCCCCCCAAAATACCCTTCCTCCCTTCCCTTTTAACTTAACCTCTAAATTCTTGACAGCGCCTTCTTCCAAAATTTGCCTGTTAAATAGTCTAAATTTTTGAGGTTCAACAAAAATATCGACAAAAGGCAGCTTAGTTTTATCTATATCCCCTAACCCAAAGATGGACCGCAAAGTGGAATTAAAATAGATAAACTTTCCCCCTCTGCCGACTGTGGAACGGAAAACTCCTATCCGAAGATGATCAATTAAATCTTTATAAATAATTTCATCCATATCTTTGCTTTGCTATTCTTGGCGCCCTGGCATTCGGATATTAATAAAAATGGCCAATAGATTAAAAATGGCAATAATGACTGTTAACGCCACCATACAAATCATTCGTATAGAATCCCAATGATGGGGCCGTTCAACAGGCATCATCCCATTAGCGACATAGGCCATCACAGTCAGGGATAGTATGACCGTCGTTCCAACAACAATAAAGATAAAAAGGGAAAACAACGAAGCAATGCACACAACATAAAAATAATAGAGGAAAAGATTTCCTTTTGAAATTTTGCCAGCTGCGATTCCTATACGTTTCATTCAATATTAACCGCTCCCAGGTTAATACGATATAGCGGCCCATTGATGATTTCAACATTAAAATCTGTTTTTTCAGGCCCTATTCCAACACAGGAGCCCCATCCTCTGGACCAAAGCGCGACTTGACGGCCTCAACTTCTTTCTTAACCCCTTCCATACGGTCTCCAAGATAGGGATGGCTCCTTAAAAAACCTGGCACACTGCCTTTCTCCTCCGCGCTCTTCAGTATTTCAAATGTCTCAATGATCGCCTGAAGATCATATCCAGCTAAATACATATATTTCACCGCCAGACGGTCTGCTTCAAACTCATCCTTACGGCTATAAGACGAAAACACGATGCTCATAACAGCATCGGAACTTAAGCCGGCGACGCGCTGCGCGCCAACGCTATCGATCTGGCTTAAAAGAATCGACCCTAGAAGGTTGTAACCCAAAGCCGCTTGAAATTTTTTAACCACATGCCGGGCCGCGCAATGGCCAATCTCATGAGCCAGGACGGCCGCGACTTGATCATCCCTGGTCATTTTATCAAGCAGTCCCGTAAAAAAATATATCCTCCCCCCCGGGGATGTGAAGGCGTTCATGTCATCTTTGTCGATCAAGAAAAATTGATAGGAGTAATCTTGACGGTCGCTGATTCCGACCAGATCCTGGCCAATACGCTCTAAACGCGCTTGTGCCTGCGCGTCATCAGATAACTCATAACGTCGTAAAATGCTTTCATGGGCTTCATCGCCCATGGCTACTTCGTTTGACGTTGGAATGACAATGAATTCATATCGGCTTGTGGCGGAATTATAGGTCCCCAACAGGCTGCAACCAGTGATAAAAAGAGCTGAACAAACAGTCAATAAACGGTGTATGACCCTGGATTCCACTTTATACAATTGCGGCATACAATATTATTTCAGTGTTTTATTGGACCTGCTTAAAACAAGGGAAACCTGGACTCTTAACGTTCAAACTTCACCACTTCCTCCCACCACCGGCTGCTATCCCAATTTTTGATCTTTCTCCAACAATCCCTGGCGGACTTGGTTTTTAAATGGTCCGGGGCCTTTTGAAAAAACTTTTTTGTCTGGAGATACCCTCTCTCGCAATATTCCTTGGCCTGGATCAAACATTCCAAAATATCGGCGTCTCTGGCCACAACGCTTTCCGGGCTCAATTGTTGATTATATTTCTCCCGCAGGGATCTGATATCCTTGCGCACAAAAGGATGCAACTTTTCAGTCTGATCCTCAAAGACCTTCTTCTCTGCTTCCTTAAAGTCGATGTAATAATGCCCCATCTTGTGCAAGTCATTAATCCTTGATTCATGGATGTCGTTGAATAAGGCCATGGCCATCGATTGATAGGGATCACATCCTTCCAAATGAGCGAGATAGTAGGCTATGATGGCGCAGCGAAAACAATGGTCGGCCACACTCTCCGGATCTTTAATGCCGACAACCCACCAACCGCTGCGTTTAACGTACTTCAGCAGTCCGGCTTCGGCGAAAAAATTAATCGCGTGAGCGTCTGGCTTCGACTTTGTTTTGATATTCCGCTTTTTGTTTGATGATTTCATAACAAAAAATCGTTGTGGCATGGGACGCGTTCATGGACATGGTATGAACGGTCATAGGAATCTTTAATGGCAAATCCAAATTCTTAAGGACCACTGACCGGATTCCCTTCCGCTCCGAACCAATCACAAGGGCCATGGGAAAAGGCAACAACGTCTCATGAAGGGATTGACTGCTGTTATCCAAAACCGCGCCCACAATCGTGAAACCATATTCCCTGGCCTTTTTGATTGAATTATTCAAGTTGGACACCCTGGCGATCTGGACATAATTATCTCCTCCGGAAGCCACGCGCAAGACAGCTTCCGTAACGCTAACCGACTCATGGGTAGGCAGCACGATCGAAAACTTTCCTAAACACCCCAACGTCCTTATAATGGCCCCCAGATTCTGTGGATCATTAAGCCCGTCAATAAACACCGGGCAGCGTTTTTTCTTAACGGCTTCCTCTAATAATTCCTCAAAATGGATATAATGAAAATCATCCACATCGATCATAATGCCCTGGGTATTTTTATCTCTCCCCATTTTCTGCAACTTCGAGCCAGGGACCGTCATCACAGGGATCCCTTTTTGTTTGGCTTTAGAAAAAACATACGCCGATTCAGAGAACCCCTGCTGAAGGTAGATTTTCCTTATGCTGGCAGGGTTGGATCTCAGCCGTTCAAAAACGGGATTTTTTCCATAAAGTTTCATATTACAGCCTTTCAAAAAAAATCAGGAAATTATTGGGAAATAATAGTGTCCCGTTGCCGGACTTCATTTTCGTATTTAACGTCCAATTCTTCCATCTTCTCGACATATTCGGCGTATGTGATCTCTTTGCGTAAATATTGACTCTCCAGAGCGTCCCGTTTCTCCTTATAATCTGAAAAGTGAGGGTCTTTGACTATAGAGCCGGGATCTTCCAAATAAGTACGCAAATTTTGTCCTTCATAAGTGCAGCCGATCAACGTCATGGCCAGGAAGAAATAAATGATTTTTTTCATTTGGTGATTTCCTAAAGGGTTTAAAATTGTTATTTTTTTATACCTAATCCCAAATAAACCAAGGGCCTAAGAATGCTCCACCAACCGGTCAACGGACGCATTTTAGTATACCCTAACTGTTTGGGAGGATATATTTTGGTCACCGGGGCCTCGTTAAATTTAAATCCCAATTTGATCGCTTTAAAAAGCAAATAAGGTTCCAGTTCATATTTATCCAGCCACGGCTGATCAATATCGATCTCCTTATTATCAAAAATAGACAGACGAAAAGCCCTAAAACCATTGGTCGTATCCGTCAACTTACGATGGGTGATGACGGACATAAGTAACGGATGCAGCCTGGTGGCAACTTTCCTGTAGAACGGCATATCGCCGCCTGCGCCTTTTTCCCCCAGGTATCGCGAACCCTGAATAAAATCGAACCCTTCTTTAAAAATCGGATCGATAAGCCTAGAAATTTCATCCGGATTGTCCTTGTCGTTTCCCGCCATAATAACCAAAACCGCATAACCTTTGCTGCGGGCATATTTGATGGCCGTTCTGATGGCCGAACCCACCCCGCTTCTTTGGTCATGACGGATGGTCATAACACCGCGAGGGGCAAATTCCCGGATCATTTCGGTGGTCCCATCGTTTGAGGCGTCATCCACAATCAGATAATCACAGGACTGAACAACCGGACTTTTCAGAAAACGTTCAATAACTCTCTTTAATTTAACATTCTCATTAAATGCCACTGGACAAACGAGGACTTCATTCACTTAAAACCAACCCTTCATTATTCAAAATATATCTCTTACCGCAACGACATTTCAGATCCTGGTCCAATTTCATGGCGCAGTGGCAAACGTAACCATGGCGCCGGGCGGGATTGCCAAAAACCATCGCGTGATCGGAAACATCCCTAGTGACCACGCTGCCTGCTCCGATAAAAGCATATCGGCCGACCGTAATACCGCAAAGTATGACGGAATTCGTTCCCAAGGTCGCCCCGTTTTTAACCACGGTCTTCTCATACGCGAAACCGTCACCGCGATTCGACCGGGGATAACGATCGTTGATGAAGGCGATATTAGATCCGATAAAGACGTCGTCGCCAATGGTGACACCATCAAAGATGGATACGTGATGTTTGACCGTCACGTTATTTCCGATGACGGCTCCTTTCTCCACATAACAACCGTCACAGATATTACAGTCGCTTCCGATGACAGCTCCTGATTGAATATTCGCAAAGGCCCAGATCCGCGTTCCCTGACCGATGATCGCGCCTTTGTCAACGATGGCCTGGTGATGTTGAAAATGATTCATGTTTAACTTCCCAAGCATCAATTGATGCTGATCCGTTCTCCTTCACGATCCATTGATTGTTGAATGGCACACAACGTTTTAACAACATCCCGCCCCTTCTGGGCATCCGATTTCTCCACCAGGGCCTCCCCTTTAATGCACTTTATAAAATACTCCCCTTGGGACTTCAGCGGTTCAACCGCGTTAATTTTTGGAATCATGGTGCTTCCCTCTTGAGACAACAGTTGAAACTCTCCATAAGTGGCGTAGTAGGTCGTTGTCTTTTCAACATGTTTGTCATAAACCTTAACAGGCCCCGATTGATCTAAATCATCCCAAACGAGCATTTTTTTGTCTCCAACGATGGTGATCTGTCTCACTTTTTTCGGATCAAGCCAGCTGACATGGACATTGACCAAAAGGTTGTGCGGATAAAGGAGATTGACAAAGGCCAGATCCTCTAAAGTCGACCCTAAATATTTTTGTCCATTAGCTGAAACGCTCACCGGACAACTGTCAAAAAGATAATTAAAAATCGCGATGTCATGAGGGGCCAGGTCCCACAAGGCGTTGACATCATATCTAAAAGGGCCCAAATTGGTCCGGTTGGAATAGGCATAATAGATCTTGCCCAAATCTCCTGATCCAATGTAATTTTTCATCCAAACTATACCCGAGTTAAATACGAACACATGCCCAACCATCAAAACCTTCTTCACCCTTAAGGCAAGCTGTTTTAATTCTTCACACTCTTCAGGTTTAAGGGCCAAAGGCTTTTCGCATAAAACATGTTTACCATGATCTAAAGCCTCTTTGGTAACGGCGTAATGCATATTGGTAGGCACAGCCACACACACAGCGTCAATGTCTCTGTTATTAAGAATATCTTTATAATGACGGGTTGTTTGAAGGGCGGGGTACAACGTTTTAATGTTCTCTAACCGTTTTTCATCCAAATCCGCGCACATAACAGACAGCGAACCAGGCAGTTGAGAAAAGATCCGGATATGATTTGGCCCCCAATATCCGCAACCTATAATACCAATCTTGATCAACCCTCCCCCCCTTCATTAGAGAATAATAATTTTCAATATTATACTTATTTACCAAAAGTTCGCAAAGCCTTTATTCATCAGTTCAAAAATTTAAGAAAGGCATACCTAAACGTTGCATACCAGAAACTTTATTAGTATACTGCCTCTGCTTAGAATCGCTCATTGATGAAATATAATACCCAAACGCAGCTGGTTTTAGAAATCAGAATAATAATCCATAATAACCTTTACGCATCATGCCTAACTTTATAACTCAATTTCAAATCCCCAAATTTCTTCCCCGTATACTATTCATGACCGGTTTAAGCATCACCATTTTTTTCAACGTTCCTATGATGAATAAAGAAATCCGGCAAATCAGAAAAATTCAGCGCCTTCTTCCACACCGTTATCAAATTCCAGGATATCAATTCGCGGGCCTTGAAAAAACCTTAGAAAACGTCCATTATGTTGGATACTACACCGACAAAGATATGGAACAGCTCGAAAACGCCAAGCAGTTCGCGCAAGCCCAATTCATGCTTGCCCCCAAAATCCTCGTACTTAACAGCACAGATTATGAATATACTATCTTTGATTGCGGCTCAGCGGATGTCGCGCTCAATAAAATCAAAGAAACCGGAGCAGTGGCATTAAAACGCAACCCGTTTGGCATTATCCTGGCCAGAAAGACACAATGAACTCCTTATTGCCCTATTTGCCATTTCTTCTGTCGGTGATCAGCGGACACGTCCTTTTGAGCCTAATAATCGGTGACAAAAAGACCTTCTCCCCTTTACTGCATTTATCACTAGGAACAGGTCTTGGACTGGGAGTCAACGCTTACCTGACATCGTTAAGTTTTATGCTCCTGGACAGATACAATCAGACATGTATCATCACGTTCAATATTTTTTTCTTAACGGGTTTATTGGTTCTGTTTTTAAGAACAAAGAATGGCGTTTATTCCTTCACAGACTCATTATACCCAAACGCAACAGGTTTGCGAAATCACAATAATATACTCCAGAGCGTTTGGGTATTATACTGCCTTCCTCTATTCGCGATTCTAAGGAGAGGCAGTATAAAACAATACGGCCTTCGGGATACAATCTATTTTATAACCCTTATAATCTTATTTATCCCGTTATTCATTATGGCTAAATTTTATCCTTACGGAGGATGGGACGCGTGGGCCGTATGGAATTTTAAAGCTAAATTCTTATTGATGGCTGGAAATCACTGGAATCTCATATTCGATCCGGCCCTTTGGCGGTCCAGTCCGCATTATCCTCTTTTGTTACCGTTGATCAATCTCTGGGGCTGGAGTTTTCTTGATGAACCAACCTATCAGGTTCCCATGTTGACATCCCTACTCTTTACTTTTTTAACAATGGGGCTTTTAATCACTGGACTTAAAGAATGGAGTAAAAGCCATTTGGTCATTCTCTCCGCCGTCTGCTTTACCGTTTCACCATTTTTGGCCAAGACGGCCGTCAGCCAGTACTGCGATGTTCTTTTTGGTTATTACCTATTGGCCAGTATTTTTTGTTTGATTAAAGCTCGCCAATTCAATAACCCCGGATATGGTTTTCTCGCGGGAATTTTTACAGGGTTTCTGAGCTTTACAAAAAGCGAGGGGCTGGTGGCCGGACTCATTTTAACGGCCTTGTCCGTTTTCTATTTAATAGGACAACATGAGCCACCAACCACCTTTTCAAAAAAGACGGGGATAAAAGACAAATTTACTATGATTGCTTTTGCCGTTGGCTGCGCGCTGACCATGATTCCAGCCATTGTCTTCTACACGTTTTTGGCTCCTGAAAATATCACAAGCATCAACGGCCTACTGTCAAAAACAAACCCCGCTGACTTCACACGCCTTAAAATAATCCTGATATTTTACGCGATGGAACTAGTCAGCAATAAATGGAACGGCCTGTGGATCGTTTTATTCTTTGGGCTGTCTTTGGGCTGGAAAAATATCCTAAAACCACAAATACTCATTATTCCCCTGTTTCTATCCCTTTACACTCTGACCGTCAGTTTCTATTATTTCACAAATACTTATTTCGAAATCGCCTGGTGGCTATCCGTTAGTTTAAATAGAATTTTAGGGGCTGTTATCCCGACAGTCATCTTTTGGGTATTTTACGCTTTATGGCAGGATGATGCGGATGCAAAAAAGATAGGTAAGTAAATGTAGTGTGGCGCGTCTAACTCTTCTTGACATTTGGCCGCTTCGGTCGAGAATCGCTTCTGGCGAATTGTCGATGAGAAAGTCAAAAGTAAAGGGACTTCTGACGCAGTACAGTAGCAGCATCCTTATTTTATTTCCTATGCTGTAAAAAAGAACGAACCTATTTCGGCCGTTCGATTTTAAGAATTTTATATCTCAACTTACCAGCGGGAACTTTGATCTCAACTTCTTCCCCTTCAGAATGCCCCATCAAACCTTTACCAACCGGAGAAAGGATTGAAAGTTTATTTTCTTCATAACTGGATTCTTCAGGCGACACCATCATGTATTTAATTTTTTCATCCGTATCAAGGTCTTTTAAAGTGGCTATGGCCCCGATAAAAATTTTGCCTTCCGGGATGTTTTCATTTTCAATAATCCGAACTTGAGATAATTTGGCTTCCAAGGTAGTGATCTTGAAAATATTATGCGCCTGAGCATCCTTGGCCGCATCGTACTCAGCATTCTCGGATATATCCCCCTGCAACCTCGCTTCCTCAATAGCGCCGGCGATCTTCAACCGTTCCTTCTTTAACTGCTCCAACTCATCCATCATTTTCTGATAACCGTTTCGTGTTAAATACACTTCTGCTGCCATTTCATGACTCCTTTACGAAGATTCGCCTCCATGAATCTAATTCAAAAATATATTAAACTAAATTTCCACCGTTACATATTTTCTATGGCCTTCAACACAATAGGAACAACCTCCTGGGCCTCGGCTTTGGTCATGCGCCCAAGCTTGGCAAAACGCCACTCTCCATCGGCGCTTATGTTTTCGCGAGATATCTGCAACTTCTTCGCCCCTTCATTATAAGAAAAAACGCCTACGGTAATCCGGGTATCTTCAAACTCTTTAACCTCTTTAAAAGATTCCACATCCAAATTCTTGTCGTAAGGCATTCTGTTCCCTCCTTCATTAAACTGCGTTTATATAACGTTGGTCTTTCTTAAAGTCCTGGGAATCCAGGCATAATATCCTTCATCTTTTGAGCGGCCAGGTTCTGCGCTTTGGCAATGGCGGCGTTAAAACTGCGCAGCAGATCCCGTTCAAGCTTTTGTTTATTTTCAGACCTCAAATGCTGTTCATCGATCTCGATCGATTGGACCCTCTGAGAACCATTAATTTTTAACTTGATCCCCTGAACTTCCATAATATCAATACTGCAGGCGTCCAGTTCCTTTTTGATCCGGTCCGCCTGTTTCTTCATCTCCATTAACTGTTTCATTTTATCAAACATATTTTGTCCCTTCTGATGCGCATTTAAATAATGCGATTTAAAAGATACTCCAAGGTTAACGCATCCTCATCCCTATGTCATATAATGTTATGACTAAAAACGACTTCATGAAAAGAATCACAAAAAAAACGATGATAGGAGAAATATCAATTCCCATGGGCGGTATTAACCGGCGAATCGGAGAAAGCATAGGTTCCGTTGTCTTATAAAGAAACTGCACAATCGCGTTATACGGATCTGGATTCACCCAGCTGATCAAAGCGCGGACAAGAATCAGCCAGTAGGCAATCGTCAAAATTATATCGATCATTTTAGCCACAGCGATAATAAGATTGCTCATTATGAACATAGATGAACTTTACCTTTCGGCTACTTCCAAGAAGATTAAAAAACTTTAAACAAATCCCCTTCTATAATCTTTTGTTCCAGCCGATCGAACATACGCTTTGACTTTAGAGTGATTTCACGCAGTTCTTGCATAATATCGTTAATCCCTTCCGATGTAATCAAAAGAGCTTTTGACGACTCAGATAAAACCTCAGAAAGACCAACCATATCCACTTTGCTGAGCTCTTCAGCCGTTTTGGTAAAAGACGCCGCCGCGCCGGCAAACGTCGCCGCCATATCCGAAACATCCAGCGGATCTTCACCAATAATAGGGTTGTTCAAATCGACTCCCGGCTGATCTTCGATTGAATAAATCTCAACCAGTTTCTCCCCCAAAACCCCTTCTGTCTTTACGGCAAACCGCGTGCTGGACTCAAGCTGCTTTCTATATTTATTAAAAATATTCAAAGTCACCCTGACCTTACGTCCCCGGATCGGCTGCTCCAAAAAGTCGATGCTGCCCACGTTTCCGATATTGACACCGGAAAGACGTGTCGGGGCCCCTTCGGCAAGACCCCCCACATTTTTAAACAGCACATTCACCTGAAACTTGGGTTGGGAAAACCCCTTGTCTCTGCCTATTGTGCTAATAAAAAATCCGATGAGAATAATCCCGAGAATGAAAAATAATCCCGCGAGAAATTGTTTAATAAAGTCTTTATTATCCATTTCTAATGGTTAATTGCCAATAAACGCCCTAATAAATTGATCCTCTGACGACTTTAACTGGTCATGAGTCCCCACACAGACAACCCGTCCGTCACGAATTAACACGGCACGTCCGGCAATACGAAACGCATTGGCGATATCATGCGAGGTCAAAACAGTCGTGCATCCCATCTTGAACGACACATCTTTAATAAGATCTGAAATGTCCCGGCTCAGAATCGGATCGAGCCCGGACGTTGGTTCATCGCAAAACAAAATTTTAGAATCCAAAATGATGGCCCGGGCCAGGGCGACGCGTTTTTTCATCCCTCCGCTTAACTGTGAAGGATACTTCTCTCCCACATCTTTAAGATCAATCATGCCAAGAATATGGCGCACCTTATCCCGAATCTGTGACGACTTCAAACGCGTATGCTCACGAAGCGGGAACGCGATATTCTCCTCCACTGTCATGAAATCATACAACGCCCCTTCCTGAAAAAGATATCCGATTTCCCGCCTGATTTTTAAAAGGTCTCTTTCAGGGAGTTCGCTGATGTCTTCCTCATTAATAAAAATATGCCCGCGATCCGGCCTGATCAGTCCCATCATATGCTTTAAAAGAACGCTTTTCCCAGCGCCGCTGCCCCCCAAAATCGCCAGGATTTCCCCCTCACACACTTCCAGATTCACATCATTAAGGATGGCCTGGCCGTTAAAAGACTTGTAAACGTGCGCAACTTTAATCATCATTTGCCGCGCTTTTTAAAATATCTGAATTGATTCTTGCTGAACTTGGTATACAACCGGTCATAAGGCCGGACATCAATTTTATCGATAAAATACTGAACCTCTCGATATTCACCAACATAATACACTTCTGAATCTAAAAGGCTCTCAACGCCATCCTGCGGATACCATAACTTCCCTTCAAACTCAATAGGTTCCCCGTTTCGGATCCACTGCGCTTCAACCGGCATCAGCGGATATGTCGGTAACTGGCCCTGGTTTCCCCTAACCTTTGTATTGCACCCCCCCAGGGAACAAGCCAGGACCAGCAAAAAGCAAACCCCCATCCTCCGTCGAATCACATCCATATTTCTATCCCCAAAAAGTTAGAATAATTTTTGTCAATATCGTATTCGATAGAATAACAAAAATATAAGAAAATGCAACTGCCTGCGTTGTATACTTGCCGACCCCCAATGAACCTCCTTTGGTATGGAAACCATGATAACAGCAAACCCATGAGATCAAAATGGCAAAGAAAAAAACTTTGATAAAGCCGCTAAAAAAATCCACGTACCGGATCGCCTTAAACGTCTGGTTAAGATAAAACGTTCCCGGCACACCCGCCTCCCAAACGCCTATCAGGTACCCACCCGCGATTCCAATGATTTCTGAAATGATCGTTAAAACCGGCAGAACAAGAAGACAGGCCAAAAACCTTGGAATCACCAGAAATTCCACAGGGTCAACCCCCAATGTGCGGGTGGCCAGAATCTGATCATTAACATTCATCGTCCCTAATTCAGCCGTGATCCTCGCACCGGCCTTCCCGGAAAAAATCAGGGCCGTAAAAACCGGGCTCAGTTCGCGCACCAAAGAAAGAGCCACCAAAGGCGCGATAAACTCCTTGGCCCCAAAACGGACGAGAACCACATAACTCTGCATAGCCAATACCAAGCCAGAGGCCAATGAAGTCATGGCGATAATCACAACCGACTGCACACCCTGTTCATAGACCTGCTTCATCACCTCCGCGAAACGTATCCGGCCACTAAAGAGGTTCCCCAACACATCTCCCAAAAACCAGATAGCGTTCCCCAACCCCTGGATACCATGCATAATGGAAAATATAAACGTTCGCATAACAGTACTTTGTATAACTGTTGATAATTTGTACAATTGTTAATAATCTAGGAACCAAGTACTGCCTTCCTCTATTATTCGCCATTCTAAGGAGAGGCAGATAGAACCCCAAAATTAATCTTTACTCTTTTCTTTCAACCATATCTTCCGCATTTCCAAGGTAATCTTCAACTCCTGTTCCTTAGGAATGTGTTTCTTTTCATCAGGGCTGTCCCCTTGACTGTTTTTTTTCTGCTGACCAGAGGACAATGATCCGACCTTTTCCAGAAAAGAACGGACAGTAATGACCCTTGCCCCCAAAGCCCTCACAGCATACTGCAGGCTACGGTCATCTGTCACCACGATAAAATTTTTACGCTGCGAAACGGCACAAACCGACTTCTTAATCCGCTCATCAGCCGATTCTTGTTGTGAAAAAACAACCCGGACAACGGATGATTCCGGTTGACTGTATATCCCCGCTGTGCCATCAAAAACAATCGTCACTTTGTTGTTCAAGCTTCCCTGCGGGCGGCGAATTTCAATCAGATGGATCAAGACCTGCCGCTGTTGGTCAACTTGACGATGAATCAACTCCGGCATCTGATGAATGATGTTGTACCCGTCCAGAAGAAAATGTAAAGACATAAATCCCCCCACCGATCAATCCGACAATCACCATAAAAACAAATGTCATCAAAGACATGCTCATGGCGATCCCCGATTCTACGCCCACCTTGGCAAATAGATACGCGGCTCCAAATTCTCTCACACCTAAGCCTCCTATCGATGGAAAAAATGAGGAGATACAGATCAAAGGAACAAAAATGAGAAAATAGATAAAACTGATATCTTGATGCAGCGCTTTCGCTATTAAAAAAAATGAAAAAATAAAAACCAACTGTGAGAAACAGGCGACACCGATCACTTTAGGTCCGATCCCTGGTTTTCCTCTAAGCAAAGAAATGTCATAATGCATCTCCATCAATTTATCCTTGACCTTAGGTAAAAAGTTAAAAACCGAACAACAGAAAGAATAAATCCGTTCATTGAACAAAATGGAGCAAACGGCT
>Ga0247727_10003446_pt1 | contig 34974 bp, 25 predicted proteins | sample WisWelCaveWW1625_FD_202498 | JGI IMG/M metagenome (GOLD analysis project Ga0247727, IMG submission 202498) | Biofilm microbial communities from Wishing Well Cave, Virginia, United States - WW16-25 | ecosystem: Environmental > Aquatic > Deep subsurface > Groundwater > Cave microbial mat | place...
ACTCGATCACCACCGGCGTTTCCGGCTTGATCACCGTCTGGGGTTCGTCTTCGAATCCGCTCCAGGGGTCCGCAGACTTCGGCGCGGGCGGGGGGGGCGGCGGGGGGGGAGCGACTGCCGCCATCGGTTTCGTCGGCATCGCGGGCGGAGGGCGGGGCGGGACGACCGCGGGCATGGGCTTCGTCGTCGGGATGACGGCGGGGACGATCGCGGAGGCAGGCATCTCCGTCAGCCCCTGCAGGGTCGGGTCGCGACGCCGCGCCGTCTTGCCTGCCGTGCCGACGCCCGGCGGCGCGCTTCCGGGCTGGGAAACGGCTGCCATCCCCGACGCGGGCGTGGTGATCGGGATGTGCGGCTCGCGCGACGTCGGTTCCTCGTCCAGCTCCGAGGGCGCGGGCACCTTGCGCGTGACCGTCGGCTCCATGTCCGGAGTGCCGAGCAAGGTCGCCATGATCGGCCGCGCGGGGGCCTTCGGCTCCAGCGCCATCGACTCCGGCAAGGAGGAGCCCGCGGGATGGGCCACCGAGTCCTTCGGCGCGACCTCCATGCCCGCAGCGGAACGCGCAGGCGGCGCGGCCCTCGGCGGGGGCGGCGGAACGGGCGGCTTCGGGGCGATCCCCATCGAGGAGGGGAGACGCGGCGACGCGGGCCCCGGCTTCTTCGGGGCGATCGCCATGTCGGACGGCAGCGTCGGCGCGCCGGGTGGCGGCGGCGGCTTGGGCGCGACGAGCTGGTCGTCCGGCGCCAGGGGGCTCGCCTTGCGGACCGTCGCCTCGCCCTTCATCTCGTTCCTCGCGGCAGTCTTCGCGAACGGATCGTCGTCGTCGTCGAACAGGCTCGCTCCCGCCGGCCCCGGAAGGTCTCCCGGGATGTCCAGCTCGTCGGCTCCGGACGCTTGCGTCGATTCCGGATCGAGCGGCGTCGCAGGCGGTCCCGTCGGTGCCTTCGCAATGCGCGTGATCTCGTCGCCGGTCGTTCCCGCGGCAGGACGGCGATCGCGCGCCGACTCCGCGGCGAGAGCGAACCCCTGGATCGCGGCACCGACGGCCACGACCTCCTCCGGGTTGATCTCCGCGAGCGGCGCCCGCCCGAAGTACTGCGCGGCCCGCTGCCGGACGAACGGGATCCGCGTCGTCCCGCCGACCAGGATGACGTTGTCGAGCTCCGTCGCAGAGATCCCGGCCAGGCGCAGCGCCTCGTCGCAGACCTCGAAGGTCCGGTCGACGAGGTCGCGGATGTACGACTCGAGGTCCTTGCGCGTGACGTTCACCTCGAAGTCGAGCGCCTTGCCGCCCGCGTCGTGTGCGAGCTCCTCGATGTTCGCCTCGACCGGATCGCGCATGGACAGCTCGATCTTGATCTGCTCCGCGGCGGCACGCAGACGCTCGAAGGCGAGCCGGTCCTCGCCGAGGTCCACGCGGTAGAGCCGCAGGAATGCCTCCCGGAGCTGATCCGCGAGGCGCAGGTCGATGTCGTCGCCTCCGAGAAAGGTATCGCCCGCAGTCGCGAGGACCTCGAAGACGTGCTCGCGCAGCTGCAGGATCGTGACGTCGAACGTTCCGCCGCCGAAGTCGTAGATCGCGATGCGCTCGTTGCGCCCACGGCCGTAGCCGTACGCGAGCGCAGCTGCGGTCGGCTCGTTGAGGATCCGCAGGACCTCGAGCCCCGCGATGCGCCCGGCCACCTTCGTCGAGGACCTCTGGACGTCGTTGAAGTTCGCCGGCACCGTGATGACGGCACGCCGGACCGGCTGGCCGAGCGCCGCCTCGGCGAGCCCCTTCATGTGCTTCAGTACGATCGCCGAGATCTCGGGCAGGGTGTAGGTCTGCCCACGGCTCCGCACGACTACGCTGCGGTTCGGACCCTCGACGAGCTCGAACGGGAAGCGCTTGCGGGCCTGCAGGACCTCGTCGCTGTCGACATCCCGCCCGATGAGCCGCTTGATGGAAAAGACCGTGTTCGAGGGATCGATGACGCGTCGATCCTTCGCGACGGCGCCGATCAGGATCTTCCCGGACGGATGGAACGAGACGACCGAAGGCTGAAGGACCCGTTCCTCGCGATCGCCGAGGACGCGCACGCGCCCGGATTCGACGAGCGCGACGACGGAGTTGGTCGTGCCGAGGTCGATGCCGACGACGGGATCCAACGCGCCGCGAATCCTACACGCGGGGCGGGCCGGGCGCCAATTCGCTCGTGCTAGGCTCTTCCTCGACGATGTCGGAGGGCGCGCGCCGCCTCGGGGAAGTGCTCGCCCGGACCCTGCACGCGCAGGTTTCCTGGGTGCGGCCGGACGGCGAGAGAACGATCCTGGCGGGCAACGGCGCCGCCCGCGGCGCCACCGGATCGTCCGTCCGCGTGCCGGTCGTCCGCGGCGGCTCGGCCATGGGCGAGGTCGTGGTCGTCGGCGCCGAACCGCCCTACGCGCAGATTGCTTCCGCGGTCGCGGTCCTGATTGCCGAAGACCTGGCCGCGGGCGCGGAAGCTCCCACGATCTCCGGATCCTTTGCGGACATCGTCGGACGCAGCGCCGGGACGGAGGCGCTCCACGCGCTCCTGCGGCGGGTCGCCACCTCGTCGTCCACGGCGCTGCTTCTCGGAGAGAACGGAACGGGAAAGGAGCTCTGCGCCCGCGCGATCCACGCCGCGAGCCCCCGCCGTGCTCGCCGTTTCGTCGCGCTCAACTGCTCGGCCCTCGCGGACAGCCTGCTGGACTCGGAACTGTTCGGGCACAAGCGCGGCGCCTTCACGGGCGCGGTCGCCGATCGATCGGGGCTGCTGTCCCTCGCGGACGGGGGCACGTTCCTTCTCGACGAGGTCGCCGACATGAGCCCCGCGCTGCAGGTGAAGCTCCTGCGCTTCCTCGAGGGGGGGACCTACACGCCCGTCGGCAGCGAGGAACCGGAGGCCGTCGACGTCCGCATGCTCGCGGCCTCCAACCGCGACCTGGAGAGGCTCGTGTCGAAGAAGGCCTTCCGCGAGGACCTCTACTACCGACTCAACGTGATCACGATCCGGGTTCCGCCGCTGCGCGATCGGCGACCGGACGTTCCGGACCTCGCGCGGCACTTCCTGAGAATCCACGCGAACGGCGGCTCCGCGTCGAAGGGGACCGCCCCGAAGCGGCTGACCGACGAAACGATGGACTGCCTCGTCGCGTACCATTGGCCGGGCAACGTGCGCGAGCTCGAGAACGAGATCCAGCGCCTCGTCGTCCTCGCCGGGGACGACCGGGTCATCGGGATCGATCTCGTGTCGGAGCGGATCCGCGAACCGGGGCGCGCCCCCGCAGCGGAACCCGCTGCGGACGGTGGACGGCCGGCCGCGTCGCCGAAGCTGCACGCCGCCGTGGAGTCCCTGCAGCGGCGCCTGATCGCGGATGCGCTGCGCCGCAACGCGGGGAACAAGACCCTCGCCGCGAAGGACCTCGGCGTGAGCCGCCGCAACCTGATCCGTCTCGTGCGGCGCTATCATCTGCACATCGAGGCCTAGGAAACGTGCCCGAGCTCATCCTCGTCGCGGACGACGACCCGTTCAACCTCAAGCTCCTGACGGAGCTGTGCGAGAGCACCGGCTACCGCGTGCACACGGCCGCGGACGGCGCGGCGGTGCTCGACCTCGTCGCGCGCGAGCGGCCCGACCTCATCCTCCTCGACGTCACGATGCCGCGCATGGACGGGTTCGAGGTGTGCCGGGTCCTCAAGTCCGACCCGCACCTTCGCGGGATCGCGGTCATCCTCGTGACCGCGATCCAGGACGTCGACGGCCGCCTGCGCGGAATCGAGATCGGCGCGGACGACTACGTGACGAAGCCCTTCCGACTCGTGGAGCTGCAGCAGCGGATCCGCACGGCCTTGCGCCTGCGCGCCGCGGAGGCGCGTATCGAGGAGGTGGAGGGCCGCGTACGGGAGCTCGATCCGAAGGACGCGCTGACGAAGGTCGGGCGGTACCACCAGCTGCGCCTGTCGCTGGAGTACGAGTTCGTACGCGCAGCGCGTTACGGACACCCGCTCGCCTGCGTCGCCCTCTCGGTGGAGAACCTCGAGGACATCGCGCTCAGCGACGGGAGAGAGGCCGCGGACCGGGTTCTCGTGGAGCTCGTCCAGGAGATCACGGCGGGCCTGCGCGGTGCGGACCTCCTCTTCCGGTTCTCGACCGACGGCCTGGTCCTCCTGCTGCCGGAGACGGACGCGGCCGGTACGGAGGTCGTGTTGCAGCGGATCGTCGAGGCGCACGGCCGCGCGTCGGTCTCGGGAGGCTCCCCCCCGCGCGCGCGCGTGGTGGTCGGCGCCTCGGTCTACCCCGCCCCCGGCATCGCTTCGCAGGACTCCCTCCTGCGGGCCGCCCACGAAGCGATCGACGTCGCGCGCTCGAACGGCTGGGTAGTCTCTGCCGCCTGGCGGTAGGTCCCTTGCGAGGATCGAGGAGGTCGGGTCGCAGCCTACTCGGAGCCCGCCGTGCAGGCGCCGACTGCCCAGGCGGCGGCGGTGTGGTCGTCGGTCGTGCGGGCGAGGCAGTTCGCGTCGTCCCAGCCGGCGACATCGGCGGTTTCCCCCTCCGTCCACAGGCCGACGGAGATCGCCTCGATCTCGCGCGTCTGCGCGGGACCGGTGCCCCACCTCACGAAGTCGATCATCGTGGCGCCCGAGTAGAAGTCGACCCTGGAGTTGTACAGGGCAAGCTCGCCGCCGGCGACCTCCAGACCGATCAGGAAGTCGGCATCGCCCTCGTCGCGCTGCGCGCCGAAGACCTCGGTGTCCGTGTTCGTACCAGGCTCCCAGAACACCATGAGGAATCCTCCGGCCGGGATCGTCACCTTCGCGCCCACGGGCAAGTAGGTCGGACGGGTACACAGGCTCACGTCGCCGAGCGTGACGTCCTCGGTGCCTTTGTTCGCGATCTCGGCTGCCGCGGCCGGTGACGTCGCGTCGCCGTTCGTGTCGTCGGGTCCGTTCAGGCCCACGTGAATCTCGTTGATGAACAGAACGCTCCGCATCGGCTCGTCCGTGTCCGTGTCCGCATCCGTGTCGGCGTCCGTGTCCGCGTCCGTGTCGACGTCGCTGTCGGCGTCCCCTCCCCCGCCGCCGTCGTCGCCACAGCCCGCCATCGCCAGACCCGCAACGAGCAACCAGAAGATCTTCATGTCCTTCCTCCGTCCGTGTGGCGCTAGATGGCTCCCTCGCGAAACGCTTGCAGCGCGATGTACAGCGCGCCGGGGCTGAACACCTGGTAGCTGACCCGGCCGAAGGTGACGACGTCCTCGTCGTGCACGCTCTTCCTCTCGTGAGGCGCGAGGCGGGCGAGGTTCACGAAGGTCCCGTTGCGCGACTCGTCGTCCACCAGGTACATGACCTCCCCCTCGCGCTCGAAGAACGCGTGGAGGTGGGAGACGGACGGGTCCGCGATGCAGACGTCCGCCTCGCCGGCGCGTCCGACCGTGATGCGCCCCGCATCCGGACCCTGGGTGTGCTTCGCCTTCTTCAGCGGATAGGCGATCCCCGCCTGCGGGTTCGGGTTCGAAGGCATGTGCGACACCCGATCGCCCAGCTCGAGCACTCCCGTCTCGGTGCGCTCACGCCCTTCCCGCAGGCTGCCGCCGAGGACGCCCGAGGCCACGAGGTAGTGCGCGTCGAACGATCGAAGAAACTCGTCGAGCGAGAGCTTCGCCGAAACGAGCAGCAGCTCGGCAAGGGTCTTCGTCGCGGCCAAGACGGGCGAGAATCCTAGCCCGGCTCCCCCGGGTAGGTGAAGTGGAATTCTTCAGAAGCCCGGGATGTCGGCGCACCAGCGATCCAGCCCGGACGGATAGTAGTAGGCGAACCCGAAGCACATCTCGTCCTGCGTCTCGGTGCCCCAGCGCACATCCCCGTTGCCCGGCGGATTGACCCAGGTGCACGAGACCGTGAGCGACTGTCCGTCCGTCCCGACCACGGGCGGATCGGGATGGACGGTGGGCTGGTCCGAGAAGTCCCACTCCGGGACCGCCGCCCAGACGTCGCCGTCGATCCCGAGCTCGATACGCCGTCCGAGCTGGTGCATGTGCGGGTACGCGGCGAAGAAAGTGCGGCTCCCATCGATGGCGCAGGTGTCGTCGTACTCCGTGTGCTCCTCGCCGTCGTCGGGAATCGTGAAGCTCGTCGGACCGAAGGTGATCACGTCCGCGTTCTCTGCGGTCGAATCGACGATGCACAGGTCGACGCCGACGTCGTAGGTCACGGCCTCGTCGGTGGCATTGGTGACGTGCAGCTGCATCAGGAAGCTCGTCCCTTCCGCCACGGGCAGGCCCACGCCCGCAGGCAGGATCAGGGGATCGGTTCCGAGGCCGCCCGCAAAGACGATCGGATTGAAGATCTCGGCGCCGGTGCACCCTGCGAAGCCCGGGTTGTCGCCACGCATGAGGACGAGATGGTGGATGATCGACTCGTCCTCCTCGGGGACGGCCATCGACATTCGCACGGCCGCACCGCCCATCCCGGCCGGCACCTCGTGAGTCGTGCAGCGGTACTCCTGGTCTCCACCCGCGATCGTGGCTTCCCCGGAGCGGAACTCCCAGACGCGCGCGCAGTCCTCGCCGGTGCCGGTGTCCGAGTCGGAGTCGGAGTCGACGTCCGTGTCCGCATCGACGTCCGTGTCGGCGTCGACGTCGGTGTCCGCGTCGGCCGGCGGTGCCGGCCCCGAGTCACCCCCGCAGCCAGCGAGGGTCGCCGCGAGAACCACGACGAGAAGAGTGAATCGCATCGAACTTGCCTCCCGAGGAAGGCGCCCGACGCGAGGCTACCACGACCTTCACCCCCCGAAACCTCCCATGCAGTCGAGCGGGTTGAAGCACAGATCGTCCATGCCCGCGGGGTAGTAGTAGACGAACGCGAGGCACATCTCGTCGTTCGACGACGTCCCCCAGTGGACCGAAGCGCCCGTCGTGTTGAGGTAGCTGCACGAGACGGAAAGCGCGTCGCCCGGATCGCCGGACACGGCCGGGTCGGCGTGCACGGTCGGCTGGTCGGTGAAATCCCATTCGGCGACGTCCGCCCAGGTCGAATCGTTGAGGCCGATCTCGATGTGCGTCCCGATCTGGTGCATGTGCGGAAACGCCGCGAAGAACGTGCGCCGCTCGCCCTCGACCGCGCACTCGGAGGAGAAGGTGTGCTCGCGCCCGTCGCTCGGTATGTCGAGGTCGCAAGGCCCGTAGGTGACGACGCCCGCCTCCTGGGCGACGTCGTCCACCAGACAGACGTCGACGCCCACGTCGTAGTCGATCGTTTCGTCCGTGCCGTTCGTGACGTGCAGCTGCATGAGGAAGGACTCCCCGTCCGCGACCGGGAGGCCCACGCCGGCCGGCATCACGAGCGGGTCGGTCCCGCGGCCGCCTGCGAACACGATGGGGTTGAACAGCTCCGCCGCCATGCAGCCGCCCGCACCCGCTTCGCCTCCGCGCATCAGGACCAGGTGGTGGATCACGGTGTCGTCTGCGGGAACCGAGGGTGTCATGCGGATCGCGTGGCCGCCCAGGCCGGCGGGCACCTCACTCGAGTAGCAGACGTAGCGTTCCGTCCCGCCCGCGATGCTGTCGGGGCCAGACCGGAACTGCCAGACGCGCTTGCACTCCTCTCCCGACCCGGTATCCGTGTCGCCGTCCGTATCGACGTCCGTGTCGGCGTCGACGTCCGTGTCGGCGTCGACATCGGTGTCGGCGTCGACGTCCGTGTCGGCGTCGACGTCCGTGTCCGCATCGCTGTCCGTGTCCGCGTCTCCGTCACCTTCGGGAGGGGGGGGGCCCTCCGGTCCGCTGCAGGCGATCAAGCACAGGATGGCGGGAAGGCACGAGCGCATGGATTTCCTCCTCCCCCTCCAGTGTCGCGCAGGCGGGATGCCGCGAAAAAAGCGTCGCGTGCACCCCTTGACAGGGGTGCGACCGGGGGGCAAGGATTCCGTCCACACTGAATCGAGATACACTCGGGGCGTAGCGCAGCCTGGTAGCGCACACGGTTCGGGACCGTGGAGTCGGAGGTTCAAATCCTCTCGCCCCGACGATGGCAAAGATGTCCGAAGCCGAGAAGCTGCTGAAGCGCAAGCGCGTGGCCGGGTCCCAGCGGGGAGGTCCGGACCTGCGCGTCTTGATCGTCGACGACGACAAGGCGATCTGCGAGTACATGGAGCTCTTCCTCAAGAGCGAGGGGTACTCGACCAAGACCGTCTCCGACGGGAACTCGGCGATCGAGGAGGTCCGAAAGGGGGGATTCCACCTCGCGATCCTGGATCTGATGATGCCCCGGATGGACGGCATCGAGGTCCTCAAGGAGATCCGCAAGATCGACACGGACCTCGCCATCATCATCTTCACGGGGTTCCCCAGCCTGGAGACGGCCGTGCAGTCGATGAAGCTCGACGCGGTCGACTACGTGAAGAAGCCGTTCAACCCCGCCGAGTTCCGCGAGGTGCTCTCCCGCGTCCTGCGCAAGAAGGGCCTGTCGCGCACCCCCGAGGAGCAGCTCTACCGGACGATCGGGGAGACGATCCGCAACCTGCGGCGCACACGCGAGCTGACGCTCAAGGACCTGGGGCGCCGCACGGGCCTGTCCGTCTCCCTGCTCTCGCAGATCGAGCGCGCCGAGAGCTCGGCGTCGATCAGCTCGCTGTACCGGATCGCCGCGGCGCTGAACGTTCGGATCGTCGAACTGTTCGGCGCGTTCTAGGCTGCGGCCGCCGATCCGGGGGCTGCGCCGGGCCTTCTCGGCCGTGCCTTACTCAGCGTACGAAAAGTACGCTTCCGTCGGCCCTGCCTCCGAGGGCTCCGGCTCGCTCCCCGTCTCGGCGCCCTCGCCTTGCTCGCCCCTCGTCCGACCTAGGCGAACGGTCCCGCGCGCAGGACCTCGCCGATGCGCCGGCATGCCTCGCGGGTGCGGTCGTCGCCCTCGATCAGTGCGAATCGGACGAATCCCTCGCCCGCCGCGCCGAAGCCGATCCCGGGCGAGATCGACACGCTCGCCTTCTCGAGGACGTGCAGCGCGAACTTCAGCGAGCCCATCGATCGGAACGCCTCGGGGACGCGTGCCCACAGGAACATCGTCCCCGCGGGCATGTCCACCTTCCAGCCGACCTCGCCGAGCGCCGCGACGAGGACCCGGGCGCGCCGCTCGTACTGACCCTGGATCTCGCGCGCGAACGGCTCGCCCTCTCGCAGCGCGTGCGCGGCGGCCGCCTGGATCGGGGCGAACGACCCGTAGTCGAGGTAGCTCTTGATGCGCGTGAGCGCCTGGACGCCGTCGACCCACCCCGCCGCGATCGCGATCCGGTAGCCCGCCATGTTGTAGCTCTTCGAGAACGAGACCACCTCGACGCAGCATTCCATCGCGCCCGGCACCGCGAGCGCCGACGGCGCGTGGGTCTTGCCGAACTCGAAGTGGAGGTAGGCGAAATCGTGCAGCAGGAGGATCCGCCTCTCACGCGCCAAGGCGACGAGCCGTTCGAGGTCGGAGCGGGTCGCGATCGCGGTGGTCGGATTGTGCGGGAAGCTGGCCACGATCCCCGTGATGCCGGGATCGGCGCGAAGCGCCTTCTCGACGCCGGCCGCGTAGTCGATGCCGGGGCCGACCGGGACGGGGACCTGCCGCGCGCCGGCGAAGCGGACCGAGAACGCGTGAAGCGGATAGGTCGGGTCCGGGACGATCACGGCGTCGCCCGGCCCCCACGCGGCGATCGAGAGGTGCGCGACGGCATCCTTCGCGCCCATCGTGACGATGAGCTGCTTCTCGTCGGGCAGATCCACACCGTAGACCCGGCGGTACCAGTCGACCGCGGCGGTGCGCAGATCGGAGATGCCCCTCGGTGCGGCGTACCGGTGGTTCGCGGGCTTCTTCGCCTCCTCGACGAGGCGATCCACGATCGGCCCGGGGGTGGCGCCATCGGGGTTGCCCATGCCCAGGTCGATCACGTCGCGACCCTGCGCAACGGCCTTCGCTTTCTCGCCGAGGACCGTGGCGAAGACGTATGCGGGAAGGTCGTCCGTGCGGTGGAACCGCATGAAGCATGAGTAATAGCCGGGGACGAGGCTGTCAACGCGAGGGCTGATAGGCTGGCCTGCGTGAGACGGCTCTTGCCGTGGGTGCTGCTGTGCTGCGGGACCGCACCCGAGGCCCGTCCGACTGGCACCCGCGACCGGCCACCCCCGGCGACCACAGCGCCCGGTGCGGTCGCTCCGGACGAGGCCGAACCCGCCGCGCCGGAGCCCGCACCGGCTCCCGCGCCAGGGTCGGCACAGGCGCCACCGCCGACCGCGATCCGCGTCCCCGGCGAAGTTGCGCTGCGCGTCGGCGAGACCGCGGCGGAACCCGGTCGCGCGCTGACGATCGAGTTGCTCGCGCTGGACGGCCCGCGGGCGACGCTCCGGATCGTCGTCGCGCACGGAGATCACGAGATCGACCTGACTGCGGGCGGTCCGCCGACGGACGTCGACGGCGTCCGGGTGCGTTTCGTCCGCGCCGCAGCGGGCGCAGGGGCTGCGGTCCTGTCCATCGACGACGACGGGGGACGAGGCTGGTCGCCCCGGGACCGTTGAGGCACCATCTGCACGGAATGTTCGCGGCGACCGCGGCTGTGCTGTTCGTGATGTGGACGTCGACGGCCGCGGCGGCGCCGCCGCCGCCACCCGTGCCGGTGGGACCCGAGCGCACAATCCCGGCGTACGAGCCGGGCGGGGCGCCCGCACCCGCGCCCACGCCGCCGCCCGCGGCGCCCGTCGCGCCGGCCGCCACCGCACGACCCGCGGTGACGCTCGAACCCCCGCCGCAGCGTGAGTCGACCGAGGAGGAGGCACGCGCGGGCGTGGAGGTGATTGCTGCGGCCTCCTTCGGCGACTGCACGGGCGACACCTGCCGGAACCACGAGAGCGGCATGGGCTTCGGCTTCGGCGGCGAGGTCCTCTATCGCCTGGAGAGCGGCCTCGCCTTCGGGGTCGGGTACTGGGCGCAGGGGGTCGCGTCCAATCCGGAGCAGAACGGGAACTCCTGGGATCCCTGCCAGCCGCTCGCCGACGAAGAAGGCGCGGCCGGCTGCGACGCGCCCTGGGTCGAGTCGATCCTGCGCTACCGCACCTACGGCCTCGTCGGCCGGTACCACTTCGTGGACGATGGACCGATCGATCCGTTCGTCGGGCTGTCTCTGCTGCGCGCTTGGTTCCAGCTGTGGGGAAGCTTCGGCGGGGACGCGGCAGCCGAGGAGTTCAGCTATGCGCTCACGGGCTGGGCGTTCGCGCTCGAGGGGGGCGCGGACCTGATCGTGGTCGAGCGCCTGGCGATCGGGGGCCTCCTGCGCTGGACGGCCGTCGCCTGGGACTCCGCGTGCCTCGACGGAGATCTCGGCAAGGCGGCCGCGGAGGGTCTGGGATACACCGCAGGCTCGAACGCGGCCGTGTGCAGCGAGACATCCCCGAAGGACTTCGACGCGACCGGATTGACGGACGACGGAGCCCCCTCCGCTATTCAATTCATGCTGCGCGCACGCCTCACCTTGTAGTAGGAAGGTTGCCCCCTCGGGGGCTTCGGTACAAAATGACTTCGGTGAAGATGCGCAGCGTCGTGGCGGGGATCCTTCTCGCGGGTTTGTTCTTCCTCCCGCGGCTCGGCCCTGCCTCGCGAGGCTTCAGCCGCGCCGAGCTCGGGCGCCTGCGGGCTGGAAGGCTCGTCTCGCGGCCCGTCGCCCGCAGCGGACGCAACCTCGTGGGCGGCAACTCCTGGATCGTGGTCGACGCGCCGGTCGCCGAGGTCTGGCGCGCCCTGGCTTCTCCGGATCGATACGCGCGCATCTGGAGCAACGTCGAGCGCGTCCGCATCCTCTCGCGCAGCGCGAGTCAGGCAGTCGTCCACATCCGGCAGCGCGTGGGTCTCGCGACCTCCGAGTTCGTCCTGCGGCTCGACTTCAAGGAGCGCTCCAACGAGGTCGACTTCCGCGTGAACCGCAGCGGCGACATCCGGGACGGCTGGGGCTTCTTCCGCCTCGAGGCACAGGGCGGACGCACGCTCGTCGCGTACGGCGCGGTGATCGACCCTGCATCCGGTTTCGTCCGCGCGCTCTTCGAGGACCGCTTGCGCCAGCGGCTGCTCGGCATGCCCACGGGCGTGAAGCGGTATGTGGAACGGCAGTACCGCGCGTCCCGCGGCCATTCCGGCTAGAGGGCTGCGGGCGCGGATACGGGGGCTGCGCCGGGCCTTCTCGCCCGTGCCGTCCTCGGCGTACGAAAAAGTACGCCTGCGGCGTTCCGGCCTCCGAGGGCTCCGGCTCGCTCCCCGTCTCCACGCCCTCGCCTTGCCCTGAGCCGGATCGAGAGCGGCCCCCTGCCTACTCGACGGTTCGGGCCGGGCCGAAGCGGGTGGCGGCGCGCGCTTTCGCCTTGAGGGCTTCGAGCTCGCGGGAGCGGGGGAGGGCTTCGGTGATGAGGGTGTCGACGAGGGCGCGCGTGATGTGGGAGACGTCGTCCACGGCGCGGTCGAATGCCTCGCGGTTTGCGCGCGAGGGCTTCTGCTGACCGCTCACCTTTCGGACGAACTGGATGGCGGCTGCGCGGACCTCTTCGTCGGTCGTCGGCGGCTCGAAGTTGAACAAGACCCGGATGTTCCGACACATGGGCGCAGGGTAGCGCGATCAGGTACAATACCGGCCGAGATCCGACGAAGTTCCCCACTTGGAGGATGCTGATGACGTTCCTCTCTTGCTTGCCCGGCCTCTTGATCCTCTCGATCGGCTGCTCGCACAAGTTCGGCGGCGACGACCCGGTCGGCGCGTCCGACGCGGGCGACGCGGGCGGCACGTCCGACGCCGGGGACGGAGGCGGCGGAGTCAACCAGCCGCCGGTGGCCGTGGATGACGCGGCGGAGGCCCTCACCGACCGGACGGTGGAGATCGACGTGACCGACAACGACAGCGACCCCGAGGGAGGCGCGCTCACCGTCTCCGAGATCGTGCAGCCCGCGGACGGGCTCGTCGCGATCCTGCCCGGCGAGATGCGGGTCGAGTACACCTCGGTCGCGGGCTTCGTCGGTATCGACTCGTTCGAGTACACGGTGAGCGACGAGGCCGGCGCCACGGACCAGGCGACGGTCACCGTGAACGTCGAGGAGGTCCCGATCCTGACGCTGATCATCACGGACCCCGAGGAGGACGATGTCGTGGACGGACCGGACGTCGAGATCACTTTCGAGATCACGGGGTGCAACGTCTCGCGGCCCGCGGCCGACTCCGGGGGATGCCATGTGCACAGGTACCTGGACGGCGCGGGATACGAGGAGGATGGCGAAAACGCGCTGGGTTGGTACTCGTCCGCGCCCTTCACGATCACCCCGCTCGCTCCGGGACCACACGAGTTCAGGCTCGAGCTGATCACGAACATCGGGACGGACGATCCCGTCGACCCCGCCGTCTCCGACACCGTGAACTTCGTAGTGAGCGACCCCGGCGGCGACTCGGACACCGACACCGACACCGACAGCGACACCGACACCGACACCGACACCGGCACCGACACCGACACCGACACCGACACGGGAACGTAGGCAGGGCGGGCTCGGGACGCCCCCGCGGGGGCGTCGGAGACGGTCACGCCGCATGACCCGCGCCCTTGGGGCGGGACGCAGCACGGGCCGTCAGCGATCCGAAGCGCAGGTAGAGCGCCGGTACCACGAGCATGTTGAGAGCGGTCGAGGTGAGCAGGCCGCAGAGGATCACGATCGCCATCGGGGTCTGGATCTCGCTGCCAGGCTCGCCGCCCGACAGAGCGAGCGGGACGAGCGCGAGGCCCGCGGCGAGGGCGGTCATCAGGATCGGCGAGAGGCGCTCCATGGCGCCGCGGCGGACCGCCTCCACCGGATCGCGGACGCCCTCCACCTCCGAGAGATGGTGCACGTGGGAGACCAGCATCAGGCCGTTGCGCGTCGCGACGCCGAACAGCGTGATGAACCCGATGAGGGCCGCGACGGAGAGCACGCCTCCCGACAGGAAGACGCCGGCGACGCCGCCGACGAGCGCGAGGGGGAGGTTCAGCATCACGAGAGCCGAATCGCGGGCGGAACGCAGCGCGACGAAGAGCAGGCCGAAGATCCCGAGCACGACGACCGCGCCCAGGACGAGGAGCGTCCGCGACGCCTCCTCGGCGCTCTCGAACTGACCGCCGTACTCGACGTGGGTGCCCGGGGGGAGATCGACGCTCCGGTCGATTTGCGCCCTGACGTCGGCGACGACGTCGCCGATCGCTCGGCCCGAGACGTTGCACATGACGACGATCTTTCGTTGCACGTTCTCGCGGCTGATCGTGTTCGGACCGCGGTCCTTGCGGATGTCGGCCAGCGCGTGCAGCGGGACCTGACCCCCCGAGGGCGTCGTGACGAGCGTCGCGCGGATGGCCTCGAGGTCCCGCAGCGCGGACAGCGGGTGGCGCACGACGAGATCGAACACCCCGCGGTCCTCGATGAGCCGCGACACCGTCGTTCCCTGGAACGCCGTCTCGATGCCTTCCGCGACCTCGGCGACGCCGAGGCCCTGGCGCGCGATCGCGTCGCGGCGCAGGCGCACCGTGAGCATCGGGATGTCCGCCTGCTGCTCGACCGAGAGGTCCACGACGCCCTCCACGCCCTCCATCAGTGCGCGGATCTCCTCCGCGAGCCGCCGAAGCTCCGGCAGGTCGTCGCCGAAGACCTTCACGGCGAGGTTCGCGCGCGTTCCCGAGAGCATGTGGTCGATGCGGTGGGAGATGGGCTGGCCGATGGTGACGTTGGTGCCGGGCACCGCCGTGAACGCCTCGCGCAACGCCGCGAGCAGGTCCTCCTTGCTGCGCTCCTTCATCTTCAGGCCGACGTCGATCTCGGCGGCGTTGACGTCCTGCGCGTGCTCGTCGAGCTCCGCGCGCCCGGTCCGCCGTGCGGTCGCGACGACCTCCGGCTCCGCGAGCAGGATCTCCTCGATGCGCCGTCCGATCCGGTCCGACTCCTCGAGCGAAGTTCCGGGGAGCGTCACGGCCGAGAGGGTCAGCGTCCCTTCGTTGAAATCGGGCAGGAACGCGCGCCCCGCGAACGTGATCGCCGCGCCGGCCGCGGCCGCGAGCGCGAGCCCGCCGACCGCGACACTGCGCCATCGCGTCAGGCTCGCGTCGAGCGCCGGACGGTACGCCGCCTTGAGCCACCGCACGAACCGACCTTCCTCCTGGCCGTGCGAAAGGACCTTCGGAAGGAGGAGATAGCAGAGCGCGGGAGTCACCGTGAGCGCGACGACGAGCGAGGCCGCGAGCGAGACCGCGTACGCGAACCCGAGCGGGCGCAGGAGCCGACCCTCGACACCCGACAGGAAGAAGATCGGCACGAAGACGAGCAGGATGATCGCGGTCGCGAAGACGATCGAGCCTCGGATCTCGCGGCTCGCGTCGAAGACCACGTCAATCGCGCGACGCTTGCCGCCGTCCTCCCGGAGCCGCCGGACGACGTTCTCCACGTCGATGATCGCGTCGTCGACGAGTGCGCCTACGGCGATCGCCATCCCGCCGAGCGTCATCGTGTTGATCGTCGCTCCCATCGCGCGCAGCGTGAGCACGGCCGCGACGAGCGAGAGCGGGATTGCGAGCACGGTGATCACGGTCGCGCGGCCGCTCGCGAGAAAGAGCAGGACCACGAGGACGACGAGCACCGCGCCGTCGCGCAGCGACGCGACGACGTTGCGGACGGCGATGCGGATGAAGTCGGCCTGTCGGAAGATGTGCGTGTGCAGCTTCATGCCGGCCGGAAGCGAGGCCTGGATCTCGGCCAGGACGGCGTCGATCCGCTCCGTCAGCTCGAGCGTGTTCGCGTCGGGCTGCTTCTGGATCCCGAGGACCACGGCCGGCACTCCCTTGAAAGACCCTTCCCCGAGCTTGGTCGCCGCGCCGACCCGCACGTCGGCCAGGTGCCGCACGAGCACGGCATGGCCGCGGCGCATCGCGACGGCCGTCTCGCCGACGTCCTCGGGACGACGGACGCGCCCGACGCCGTGGATCAGGTACTGCTCGCCGCCCTCGACATAGAAGCCCGCCGACGTGTTCTCGTTGCTCCCGCGCAGCGCCTTCACGACCGCCTCGATGCCGAGCTTGTGGGCCGCGAGGCGCTCGGGCCGCACCAGGACCTGCACCTGCTTCGTCTCGCCGCCCGTGGGGACCACCTGCGAGACGCCCGGGACGGCGAGCAGGCGCCGGCGGATCGTCCAGTCCGCGGTCGTCTTGAGGTCCATCGGCGTGTGACGGTCGGAGGTCAGCGCCACGAACATGATCTCGCCCATGATCGACGACACGGGCGCGAGGACCGGCCGCTCGACGTCGGGCGGGAGCGACGCCAGCGCGAGCTTCTCCGAGACGATCTGCCGCGCCTGATAGACGTCCGTCCCCCATTCGAACTCGACCCAGACGATCCCGATGCCGATTCCCGTCGACGATCGGACGCGCCGGACGCCCGAGGCGCCATTGAGCGCCGTCTCGATGGGGAACGTGATCTGCCGCTCGACCTCCTGAGGCGCCATGCCGTGCGCCTCTGCGATCACGGTCACGGTCGGCGCCGTGAGATCCGGGAAGACGTCCACGGGCATCTGGAGCGCCTGCCACCCGCCGAAGGCGAGGAGGATCGCCGCGGCGGCGAGGACCAGCCAGCGGTTCTCGAGCGAGGCGCGGATGACGCGATCGATCACGCCCTGCCCCCTCAGTGCACGTGGCCATGGGCGGGGACGGCGCCGCCCGCGGCCGCGAGACGCACTTGCCAGGCGCCGCGCGAGACGACGCGCTCGCCGGCCGTCAGGCCCTCGAGGACCTCCACGTACTCGCCGTCCCGGACGCCGAGGCGCACCGGCCTGCGCGCGAACGACTCGCCGCCGAGCATCACGAAGACGACCTCCTGGCCTCCGTCGTCGACGAGGGCCGACTGCGGGACCGCGAGCGCCGTGCGCGACTCGCCGGTCAGGACGCGCACCCGCGCGAACATCCCGACCCGCAGGGCGCGATCGGGATTCGCGAGCTCGAACACCAGGGGGGCGGTCCGCGTGTCGGGATCGACGACGCCGCCCAGCGCGACGACGCGTCCGCCCGTCGAGGGGTCTACGTCGAACGGACGCGGAAAGCCCTCGACCTCGAACCATGCGCCGGTCGCGCCCCGCGCCCTGGCGATGTCGGCTTCGGGGATCTGGGCCTCCAACCAGAGCCGGTCGAGGTCCACGACGTGAAAGAGCGGATCGCCTTCCTCGACGAACGCGCCCGGCGTCGTGTCGACGCTCGCCACGACGCCCGCGATCGGCGAGCGGACCGAGACGCGGCCGCCGGCTCCGCGGCCTCCGGCGCGCTGTGTGCCGAAGTACTGCCCGATCCTCTGCCGCGCGGCCTTGAGCGCGGCCTCGGCGCCTGCTTCCTCGCTGCGGGCGTCCGCGACGCGCCGCTCGGGCACCGCCTGCGCGGCCAGGAGTCCCTCGAGCCGCTCGCGCTCGCGGCGCGCGCGCTCGAGGTCGAGGCCCGCCTGCGCGACCTCGAGCTGCAGCGAGGCGGAGTCGGTGGCGGAGTCGAGGCGAGGAGCGAGCACCGACAGGATCGCGTCACGGGCAACCTCGAGGCCGATGCGCGGGAAGTCCGCGCCGACCGTGAGGAGCCGGCCCGAGACCGGCGCCGAGATGCGCGCTTCCCCTTCGGGCAGCGCCCGCAGCGTTCCATTCGCCACGACCGACGCGCGCAGTGGGCGGGTGACGACCTCGGCGGTCGCGTACTCGGTCCGCCACTGCTGTTCCTTGAGGTAGGGAATCGCGCCCGCTTCCTCCTCCTCCGTGGGCGCGGCCGCAACGGCGGCCTGGACGGTCGGGTGCACGACGACCTCCCCGAGGTCGTGCAGGTCGTCGGGATTTCCGGCCTCGAGCAGGACTGCGAGCCGCCGCGTCCCCGGGCTCGCCGGCCGCGCAACGGGGCCGAAGATCCCCGGCACGCGCGGCGCGTCCACCGCGAAGCGCTCCTCGGGCGCGCCTCCGCCGGAGAGCACGACGACGCATCTCCCCGCGTCGACCGGGGTGAAGTCGTCGACCCGGGTCAGGTGCGCGGCGAACTTGGAGTCCTGCCCGACGACGAGCGAGGGGTACTCGACGAAGAGCTCCGTCCGTTCGGTGTAGTGCGTGACCGCGAACCCAGGCCTGGGGTCCTCCGGCGCCTCCGCGTGCCCGTGGTCGTCGCCTCCCGCGTGATCGTGGTCGGCATCGCTCCCACCGCAGGCTGCGAGGAGCACCGCGACGCAGGCGATACGGCTCATCGGGCCCCTCCCACGGCACGGTCGAGCGCGATGCGCGCCCGGCGCGCGGCCGTCTCCATCGCGAGCGCCTCGATCTCGACGTCCAGCGCGCCGCGGTGCGCGTCGAGCAGCTCGAGGATCCCGAGCTCACCCCCCGCGTACGCCGTCTCGGCCGTCCGGACGAGGTCCACCGACAGCGACGCCGCCTCCTCCCGGAAGCGCCGCGACGCGGCGGCGAGCCGGGTCGCCTCGGCGTGCAGCGCCCGGATCTCTCCGTCCGCCTCGGCGCGCATGAGCGACTCGAGGGACGCGGCACGCCGGCTCCGCGCGGCTCCACGCTCCGATTCGTCCTGCCGCCGGTCGAAGACCGGAAGCGCGATCGACGCCACGACGAGGAAGCCGTCCACTCCGTCCGCGCGCTTGTACCCGCCGCCCAGGACGAGCTGTGGGATCCATCCGCGCCCCCCGCCCCGCGCCTCGAGCTCGCCGGCCTCGCGCTCCCGCACGAGCGCGCGCAGCTCCGGACGATGACGGACCCGCCCGAGGAGCGCCTCGATCGGGGGCGAGTCGGGCAGGGCCTCTGCAGCGACGAGGGGGCCCTGGGCGGGACGGGTCACCGAGCCTCCGAGCATCGCCTGCAGCCGTTCCCACGCGGCCTCGCGGACGGCCACCTCGACCTCGAGACGCGCGCGCGCCGCAACCTTCTCTCGATCGAGCCGCCGCCGGTCGAATCCGGAGACGTCGCCCGCGGCCTCGCGGCGCGCGACGGTCTCGGCGATGCGCTCCATCGGTCCGAGCCGCGCTTCGATGGCCGCCACACGACCCTCGGCCGAAAGGACGTCGACGAACCGCGCCCGGACCGCGGCCTCGAGATCGAGCCTCGCGGCGCGGCTCTCCTCCCCGACGGCGGATGCGCGGCGCAGCGCGGCGTCGGAACGTAGCGACCTGCGACCGGAGAGATCGAGGGCCTGCTCGATCCACAGGCCGTCCTGCTTGCTCGCGCCCGTCTCTTCATGTGTAAAGGAGACGACGGGATTCGGCCAGAGGCCCTCGCGAGTCGCCTCGCTCTCGGCGAGATCCACCTCGGCTCGAGCGCTCGCCTCGACGGCCGGGCGACCGAGCGCGAGCCCGACGGCGCGCCCCTCCGTGAGGGGCTCGGCGGCCGCCACGCTCGGAAACAAGAGCCAGACGAAAAACCGACTGGCCATCGGTCTTCTTCGCGTAGCTACAGGCGTGGCGACGTTCACTCTCGGATCCATGGCGCGTTACCTCGCGAGGTGGGTGACGACGTGCTCGGTCAGGTCGTGCAGGACGGGCGCGGACACGGCGAGCAGGGCAAGGGTGCCCAGGCATGCGAGACCGATTCGTGCGCGCGGCGCAGGGGTCCGAGGCGATGCCAGGGCCTCGACGCGTGCCTGGATCTGGCCACCGGTGAAGGCCAGCGCGCCCAGTTCCGCCGCCGAGCCGAGCCGGCGCTCCACGGCGAGGATCGCTTCGGCGACGGTGAGACGATCCCCGACGCGATCGCCGGCCTGCTCGTCGCAGGCCTGCTCGCAGGCCAGCGCGTGATCCGATTCGAGTGCGCGACGAACCCAGGGGAAGTGGGCCGAGGCGAGCGCGGCGACGGCCAACCGGCGGAGCCCGTCGCGGCGCTCTGCGTGCGCGCGTTCGTGCGCGAGAACCGCGTCGACGAGCGGCGGCGCCAGGGAGGAAAGAAGGCCCGTCGAGACGAGCACGCGCGGCCGCAGGGTCCCGGTGGCGACTGCGACGGGCAGACGCGATTCGACGAGGTCGAACCCGCGCGCGGCGTCCGGCGTCGCCGTCCGGCGCAGGTGCCGGACCCGGGCCGCTTCGCGCAGGAGCCCTGCAAGGCCGAAGCACGACGCGGCGAGCGTCGCGGCGATCGCGCCGGCGAGGATCGCCGCTCCGAGGGCGCCGAGCCCCGCGGGCGGGTGCGAAACGCACAGGTGCGCGTGCCCGGACGCGTGCGACAGGCAATGGTCCGCCATCGCACCGATCGCGCCCGGCAGGAAGCAGAGTACGGCGACGAGCGCGCCGATCGCTGCGGGCGCGGCGGCGACGACGAGGAGCGCTCGCGCCCGGACGGCCGGTGGGAGCCTCTGGGTCCGTGCACGCACGAGCGGCCACGCGCATGCGAGCGCGATCGCCGCGATCGCCGTCCAGCCGACGGCGGCGAGCAGACCGAACTGCAGAATCCCGATCATCGCCGCCCTGCCCTTCGCTCCGAAACCAGTCGTTCCAGCCGCTCGAGCTCCTCGGGGCCCGCCCGCTCGGCGAGGTCGACGAAGGCGGAGAGCACCGCGCCCGTCTCGGCCCCGACGAAGCCCGAGGCAACGTCGCGGACGATCCGGGTCACCAGCTCCTCGCGCGACACGCGGGGCGCGTAGACGTAGGCGTGACTCACCTTCGTGCGATCGAGCAGCCCCTTGCGGTGCAGCCTCTCCATCGTCGACTGGACCGTGTTGAGCGTGATCCGCCGCTTCCTGCCGATCGCGCCGTGGACCGCCTTGACGTCCGCGGGCTCCCCGGCCCACAGGTGCTCGAGGACCGCAGTCTCTAGATCGCCGAGCAGAGGCGGCCGGGTCGGGGGCGCGCGCATCGGAGGGGAGCGTGCCAGGCGAAAGACCGACTGTCCATCGGTGTTCTCACTCGAGACAAGCCGCAAGCAGTCGCATGCTAGAGTCGATGCCGATGGGGCTCGTGATCGTTCGCGCAAGGATTTCCTCGCGCAAGAAGGCGACCGTGGACTTCCTCGTGGACACCGGAGCGACCTACACGGTGATTCCTCCCGCCCTCGCGAAGAGGATCGGCGCGACGCCGTCCTCCGAGAGGTTCCGGGTGACGCTCGCCGACGGTCGGTCGATGAGGCTCGGTGCTTGCCTGGTCGGCATCGAGCTCGCCGGGCGAAGGGGCCCGACGACTGCACTCGTCCTTCCGGGAGCTGAACCGCTGCTCGGGGCCGAGACGCTCGAGGCGCTCGGGCTCCGAGTCGACCCCAGCAGGCGCCGAGTGGAGCCGAGTCGATCCCGGGCCGCCGTGCTGGTGGGCGTTCGGCTGTCGCGATAGCCCTTCCGTCCGTCAGGCAAAGCGATGAGCGGCCTACCCTCAGCCGCCCGCTTGCGCGGTCTCGCCAGGCGCCGCGCCGGCCGGGGCAGGCGCTTCGCAGGGAAGGGTCACGCCGGCGGCCCGGGCCGCCTCGATCGTCGCGGCGAGCCCCTCCGCCGGGCAGAGGTCCTCACGGAGTACCCGATCGCTCGGCTTCGGACGGCGACCGAGCGCAGCGCGGAGCGCCTCGACGCCCTCGCCGACGGGCAGGCGCCCGACCCATGCCGCGAGGACGTCGGCGTGCATCGGGAACTCCTCCGAAAGCTCGCGAAGCACCTCGACGTCGAGGTCCGCGCGCCGCCGGGTCACCTCGTCGTGCACGTCTTCGATGGCCCGGTGGAGCGCCCTCTCGACGTCGATCTCCTTCGGCGGTTCGCCGGCCGGACCGGGCCGGAGCAGATACAGGTGCTCACCTTCCACGCTCACCCGGATGGGGCCCGCGGAGGTCCGGAACCCGCGCTCGCCCTGGAAGACGCCGGTGGCGCCCCAGGTGGAGCCCGAGATCGCGGCGTGTCCGTCGATGCTGGCTCCGCACCCGAAGAACGGACGCTGCAAGGCCTCGGCCGGGTGCGGGCTTCCGAATGCATCGTCGTGAATGGCGTAGGAGGACGCCGGCGAAGCACCTTCGGCATGACAGTTCACGGCGAGGAGCACTTCCTCGGCGGACACGTACTGCAGGCACGCCGCGTGGATCGGATGCGTGGACCCGGCGCAGGGCAAGGCCAGGCGGGCGCCGCCCGGGGTGCCCTCCGGTGGGCGCCTCGGCTCGTTCCAGAGCCGCTTCATGCGGCGCAGGTCGATGCGTTGCTCGTGGAGGTCGCCTCCGCGATCGCGCCGCGTGTAGGCGACGGTGAGCTGGCCTCGGTTCTCCGCGAAGAGCGCGAACGGCTGTACGGCCGTGTCCAGCCAGATGGCGCGCGCCCGCTCCTCGTCGATCACGAGCAAGACGGCGGTCCCCTGGTGCCGGACGATCGCGGCGACGGAGTCGGAGAGTGCCGCCGCCGCGAGCACTTTCGTCCCGTGGTGCGTGTGGACGTCCGCCACGGGGTGCCACGGATCCTCGTTGGTCGCTTCGGCGACTGCGACGGCGGGGGCCTCCGGCGCGGCCGTCGCGCCGACCGCCGGTTGCGCGGAGCCGTCGGCGGGCGCGCCGGAGACCGCCGGCGCGGCTGAGGCGGCCGGGAGCGAGGTCGGCGCAGAGGTCGCCGTCCCGCCCGAAGGCTCCGGGGAGCAACCGGGGAGAACCAAGAGGAGCAACGGGGCAATCGAGCGGAGCGTCATGGACCGAGATGAACCCGGCCCGATGCACTTATGCAAGTCCCCGCACGGCGGTCCAAGGCGCCTTGCGCCGCCCTTCGCATGCGATACAGTTCGTCCAAGTTGCGCCGCCGCCGAGCAGTCGTCGCGTTCGTCTGCGCCGTCGGGCTGATCCCTGGGCTCGGCGAGATCGGGGAAGCAGCCGGCCATCTGTTGCGGACCGGGCACGTCACGCACGTCTCGGACACCCACGCCGACGCCCCGGCGCCCCAGAGCGACGAGCACGGTTGCAGCACGACCCTGCACGTGTGCGGCTGCTGCGCGAGCGCGTCGTTCGTTCCGCCGGCAGGCCAGGCGTTGCCCGTGCGGGCGACGGCCCGCCCCGCGTCTCTACATCGTCTCGAGGCCCCCGCCGCGGACAGCCACTCCCGCGGACCGTTCCACCCTCCCAAGACCGCGTAGCCGAGAGTCCCTTCGCCGTCGGCTCGTGGTTCGGCCCCGATGTCTCGGGTCCGGGAGGTTGGTCATGGATTGCGTTCGTTCGTGTCTCGTCGTCGTTTCGTTTGTTGCGCCGTTCCTTCTCGGCTGCGCGCCGGCGCCGACTCGGCCCAGATTGCCCATCCCGCGCCTGCCGCACCCCCCCGAGGCGTCGCACGAGGATCTCGACCCCGCTCGCGTGGGGCCGGTCTCTCTCGATGCGCTGCTCGCCTGGGCGCATCACCACGCGCCCGCGCTGGTGTCCGCCCGCGCGGGCCTCGCGATCGGCCGCGCCGAGATGGAAGGCGCGCGCGCGCCCGCCCTGGGGCCGACCGAGGTGGAGATCGAAGCCGGCATCCGCCAGGGGGCCGCCGGATCCGATCCGGCGCTCGCGGCGTCCGTGCGCCAGCCCTTCGAGATCTCCGGGGCGCGCGATGCCCGCATCGCAGCCGCCCAGATGGGCGTGCACGCCGGCCGGGCGGACGTCGCCCTGGCCGAGTGGGAGGTCCATCGCGCAATCCATGCGGCGTTCTACGACGCGCTGGTCGCGCAGGAAACGAAGCGCATCACGGAGCGCGCCGCTGCGTTCACGGCTCGGATCGCCGAGTTCGTCCAAAGGCGCGTCGCGGCCGGCGAGTCGTCGCCGATCGAGCAGCGGGTCGCCGAGGGAGAGAGTGCACAGGCCACCCAGGAGGCAGTGGCCGCGGCCGGGCGATTCCTCGAAGCACGCGTGGCTCTGGCAGCGGAATGCGGCTGGCCGACGGACCACCCTCCAGAGCCGGAGGGGATCCTCTCCGAGCCACACGACCCTCCTGCGCTGGGCGCGCTCGTGGCCCGGGCGTTGCGTGATCAGGCAGCGATCGCCCGCGCGGCGATCGCGGTCGAGCACGCGCGGGCGCACGTGACTGCGGCGAACCGCGACCGCTGGCCGATGGCGGCCCTGGGCGTGACGGTCGCACGCGAGGAGGGTTCGGACATCTATCTCGGGACGCTCGGCGTCGGGCTGCCGCTCTTCGCCGCGAACCAGGCGGAACGCGCTCGTGCGCGCGCGGAGGTCGAGGTCGCGGGCGCCGAACTCGCCGCGCTGCGAATGACCGTCCCGGCCCGCATCGCACGCGCCCACGTCGCGGTCAGCACGGCCGTGGAGCGGGTCCGGGCGTACGGGACGCGAATCATTCCGCAGTTCGAGGAGACTCTGGGCCTGCTCGAGCGTGCGCTACAGCTCGGAGAGATCGACGTCCTGGAGCTGTCGGTCGCGAGCCGGCGCCTGCTCGAGGTCCAGCGGGAAGCGCTCGGCGCGCGGGCGGACTACCACCGGGCGCTCGCGGAGCTCGAGGCCGCCGTGGGCGCCGAGCTGGACGAGGGAGGTGCAGAATGAGGTCCGCTGCTGCGCTGCTCTCGGCGACCCTGGTACTCGGCTGCGGCGCAGCCGACGAACACGAAGAGGGCCACGAAGAAGGCCACGAAGAAGGCCACGAAGAGGGTCGGCCCGAGCACGTGGAGCTGTCACCGGAGGCGGTCGAGACGGCCGCGATCCGCGTGGAAGTCGCTGCGAAGAGGCGACTCGTCGCCGGTGTGGACGTTCCGGCCGAGATCGTCCTCAACCCCGACCGGACGGCCCAGGTTCGCACGCCGGTCGAAGGCCCCGTGACGGAAGTGAGGGTGACGCAGGGAGACCGGGTGAAGGCGAAGCAGGTCCTCGCGGTCGTCCGCAGCGTCGCAGCCGGCGAAGCGCGAGCCTCCGCGGCAGAGGCACGGGCGGGCCTCGAGGTCGCGCGCGCGGCGGTCACGCGCCAGCAAGAGCTGGTCAAGGCGGGGGTGGGCGCGGAACGAAACCTCGTCGAGGCCCAGGGCGAGCTGCGGCGCGCGGAAGCCGAGCTTCGCGCGGCGGGTGCGCGTCTGCAGATCTACGGCGCCGGCCGCGAAGGAACGGTCATCGTCTCCCCGCTCGACGGGCTCGTCCTGGAGCGCGACACGACCGTCGGCGAGCTGGCGCGACCGGACACGCCGCTCTTCCTGATCGGAGACCTCTCCGACGTCTGGGTGATCGGACGCGTCTACGAGCAGGACGTCGCCGCCGCGCAGGTCGGCGTCCCCGTTCGGCTGCTCCTCGAGGCGTATCCCGGCCGCTCGTGGGAGGGGACGGTCACGTACGTCGGCGGGCGGCTCGACCCGGACACGCGTACGCTCGAGATCCGCATCGAGCTGCCGAACGCCGAAGGGATACTGCGGCCCGGGCTCTTCGGGACGCTCTCGTTGCCGCCGGCGGGAGTCGACGCTTCGAGCCCCGTCCTCGCGGTCCCGGAGGAGGCGGTCCAGCGGATCGACGGGGGTGAGGTCGTGTTCGTGGAAGAGGCACCAGGACGGTTCGCGCCCGTTCGCATCCGGATCGGCGCGCGAGGGGGGGGCCTCGTCGAGGTCCGCGAGGGCCTGCGGGAAGGCCGACGGGTCGTCGTTGCCGGCGCGTTCACGCTCAAGAGCGAGCTGATGCGCGGGGAAGTCGGCGGCCATGAGCACTGATCGCGGGTTTCTGCACCGCGTCGTCCGGTTCGGCCTCGAGAACCGGTTCGTGGTGCTGCTCGGGGTGGCGGTCCTGTGCGCGCTCGGCCTGCGCGCCGTGCGCGAGCTGCCCATCGACGCGGTTCCGGACGTCACGAACGTCCAGGTCCAGGTCTTGACCACGGCGCCTGCGCTGGGGCCGGCCGAGGTCGAGCAGTTCATCACGTTTCCGATCGAGAGCGTGATGAGCGGCCTGCCACGGCTCGAGGAGATCCGGAGCGTGTCGAAGTTCGGCCTCTCCGCGATCACCCTCGTCTTCGAGGAGGGGACGGACATCTACTTCGCGCGCCAGCTCGCCGGCGAGCGCCTCGTCGAAGCCCGCGAGGCAATCCCCGAGGGCTACGGATCCCCGGAGATGGGGCCCATCTCCTCGGGTCTCGGGGAGATCTACCAGTTCGAGGTGAAGGGAGACGGCCACTCTCCGGAGGAGCTGCGGGCGCTGCTCGATTGGTTCATCGCCCCGCAGATCCGATCGGTTCCTGGCGTCATCGAGGTCAACGCGTTCGGCGGACGCCTGAAGACCTTCGACGTGGAGGTGAATCCGGCGCGACTCACCGCGCTCGGCATCTCGCTCGGCGAGGTCTTCGATGCACTCGAGCGTAACAACGCCAACGCGGGCGGCGCGTACGTCGAGCGGGCGGGCGAGCAGTACCTGATCCGGGGCGAGGGTCTCGCGACGGGGATCGCAGATCTCGAGTCGATCGTCCTCGCCTCGCGAGACGGCGGCACGCCCGTGCGCGTGCGTGACGTCGCCCGCGTGCGAAACGCGTCGATGGTGCGGCAAGGCGCCGTTACGCGCGACGGTCGCGGCGAGGCGACGACCGGGATCGTCATGATGCTGCTCGGAGAGAACTCTCGCGAAGTCGTGCAGCGCGTCAAGGTGAAGGTCGCCCAGTTGCAGGGCTCGCTCCCACCGGGTGTCCGCATCGATCCTTTCTACGACCGCACGGAGCTCATCTCGCGAACGATCGGTACGGTGATCAAGAACCTCCTCGAGGGCGGCGCGCTGGTCATCCTCGTCCTCTTGATCCTGCTCGGGGACATCCGTGGCGGGCTCGTCGTCGCGTCCGCGATCCCGCTCTCCATGCTCGCCGCGTTCATCGGGATGCGCGCGGCGGGCCTCTCCGGAAACCTCATGTCGCTGGGGGCGATCGATTTCGGGCTGATCGTGGACGGGTCCGTCGTCATCGTGGAGAACGCGCTCCTCGTCCTCGCCGCACGAAAGGTGAGCGGCGCGGACGTGAAGGGCGCCGTCCTCGAGGCGACCAGCGAGGTCGCGCGGCCGACGGTCTTCGCCGTCGGCATCATCATCATCGTCTATCTCCCCATCCTCACGCTGCAGGGCATCGAGGGGAAGATGTTCCGCCCCATGGGGTTGACGGTCGTCTTCGCGCTCATCGGCTCGCTGGTCGTCGCGCTCGTGCTCATGCCGGTCCTCGTCGCGATCGTGTTCCGCAAGGGAGTCCGACATCACGACACCTGGCTCCTTCGCAAGCTCCGCCCGGCCTACCGGCGCGCGCTCGCGTGGACGACGCAGCGGCCGAAGCGGACGCTCGGCGCGGGCCTCGCACTCTTCGCGGCCAGCGCCGCGGTCGTACCCTTCATGGGAGGCGAGTTCATCCCGACGCTCGACGAGGGCGCGCTCGCCATCCAGGCGTTCCGGCTGCCGTCCGTCTCGCTCGAGGAGTCGGTCCGCGCGACGAGTCGCATGGAAAAGGTGCTCGTCTCAGAGTTCGCGAGGGAGATCGACACGGTCGTGTCGAAGACCGGACGGCCGGAGATCGCGACCGACCCGATGGGCGTCGAGATCAGCGACATCATCATCATGCTCCACCCGCCCGATCGATGGCGCTACGACTCGAAGGAGGAGCTCGTCGAGGCGATCGACCGGACGCTGCGCGCGCGGGTCCCCGGACAGGTCTACAGCTACTCGCAGCCCATCGAGCTGCGCGTCTCCGAGCTCATCGCCGGCGTGCGCTCGGACGTCGCTATCAAGGTGTTCGGGCCCGAGTTCGAGGCCCTGTCGGAAGTGGCGGCCGACGTCGTCCGCGTGGTCTCGGAGGTCCCGGGCGCCGCCGACGTCAAGGCGGAGCAAGCCGCCGGGCTGCCCGTGCTGCGCATCCGAATCGACCGCGACCGCATCGCCAGGCACGGGATCAACGTCGCCGACGCCCTGGACGCCGTGCATGCGATGGGAGGGCGACCGGTCGGAGAGATCATCGAGGAAGGCCGGCGCTTCGCGATCCAGGTCCGGTTCGCGGAGCACGCACGCAGGGACCTGGAAGCGATCCGGCGGATCCCGATCCAGTCGCCGAACGGCCGGCTCGTGCCGCTGGGGGATCTCGCGACGCTCACGGTCGAGGACGGCCCGGCGCAGGTCAGCCGCGAGGCCGGTCAGCGCAAGGTGACCGTGGAGGCGAACGTCCGCGGCCGGGACCTCGCCGGCTTCGTTGCCGAGGCGCAGGAGCGGGTCCGGGCAGAGGTGCGTCTGCCCGCAGGGTACGTGCTCGACTGGGGCGGACAGTTCGAGAACCTCCAGGCCGCGTCCGAGCGCCTGTTCGTCGCGGTGCCGCTCGCGCTCGGGCTCATCTTCGCGATGCTCTACCTGACGTTCGGATCGCTGCGCTCCGCGGGCATCATCTATCTCAACGTCCCCTTCGCGGCGACGGGCGGCGTACTCGCCCTGGCGATCCGCGGCATGCCGCTGTCGATTTCCGCGGGGATCGGGTTCATCGCCCTCTTCGGCGTCGCGGTCCTGAACGGCGTCGTGCTGGTCTCGCAGGTGCGCAGGCTCGAGGAAAGCGGCAGCGACGCGCTCACCGCGGCGCAGGGCGGAGCGGAGGCGCGGCTTCGGCCCGTGCTCATGACCGCGCTCGTCGCCTCGCTCGGCTTCGTCCCGATGGCGCTCGCGACGAGTGCAGGCGCCGAGGTCCAGCGGCCGCTCGCCACGGTCGTAATCGGCGGGCTCGTGACATCGACCTTGCTGACCCTGCTGGTCCTGCCCGCGACCTACGGCCTGCTCGGCCGGCGAAAGGGGCCCTAGGCTCCGGTGCGGTCAATCCTCCTCGATCGCGACGACGGCGCCGAGCAGGTAGCCATCGTCGCGGCTGAGCAGGAGCTCGCCGAGACCCATGCGGCGCAGCGTCCACACCGCCGTGTAGACGCGGCGGGCGCCTGCCTCCGGGTGCATCCGCTCGCCGGACCAGCCCGCTTCCAGCAGCGCGTCGAGGGTCAACGCGCCACCAGGGGCCGCGAGGCGGTGCTCCGCGAGGCGCTTCAAGATGAGCCGCAAGGCATGGCGCCGCGCGAGACTGACTGCGCGCCGTGTCGGGACGCGGAACCACCGTCCACTCGCCGCGATGACGAGCGCGTCGGGGCCAGGCGGCGCCGGAGGAGCGGACCGGGCGGCGCGGGCCGCGGCGCTCGTGCGGACCGGCCCCGCGATCGTGAACGGTCCGCCCGGGTCTCCGGCGAGCAGGGACCGCTCGCGCAGCGCCGAGAGGATCTCGCCGGTCGGTGGCGCGGCGGCGTGGGCCGAGACGTCCACGATCGCCTCGGCCTCGGCGAGGGTGAAACGTTCGGCGAGCGCGGCGCACTGCGCCAGGGCCGTCTGCTCGTGCGCAGAGAGCCGCTCCCACGATGCGTCGAACGCGCTCTCCCAGGTGAGATCGATCGAGGTCGCGAGCTTGCGGGCGATCTGGACCGGGGTCATGTCGTGGGCGCGGGCCGCTGCGCCCTCGATCGCGAGCGGGATGCCGCCCAGGGCCCGGACGACGACCGTCACGGCAGCTTCGTCGCGCTCGCCGTGCGCGTAGTCGGGGCGGGCTCGCCTCGCCCGGTCGACGAACAGGGCGGACGCATCCCTGGGGGCGAGCGGAGCGAGATCCAGCACGGATTCCTCCGGCAGGCCCAGCCTCTCCCGGGAGGCAACCAGGACCCGAGGGCCGCGCGGGTCGGCGAGCAGGGTCCGGGCCGACCGGAGGACCTCGGGATCGTCGCCGCGCACGCCGTCGATCACGACCACGTCCTGCAGACGGCGTGCAACCTCCGACACGAGACGTGATTTTCCGACGCCGGGTCCCCCGCGGACCGTGACGAGCCGTCCGCGGCCGAGCCGAGCCGCGAGGTCCTCCATCTCCGCTTCACGACCCAGAAACCGCGAAGCCTGAGCCGGCACGCTCGCGGCCGGAGCCGAGGGCGCCGCCCCGTCCCCCTCGAGCTCACTGGCGATCTGGACCGTCCGGGCGTGCTCCGGTACCCGGAGATACGTCTCACGCAATGCCGGATCGGAGATCCGCGATGCGCGGAGCAGCAGGCGCTCCCGTGCATCGCGCGCGGCGATCCGCGCCGCGTCCGGTTCGGACACCGCAAGGCATTCGACGTGGGCCAGCCGCACGAAGGGCTCCGAGAATTCCAGGCCGCCTTCCTGATCGACAATCGCGACGGCCTCGCGGGCCGCAGCGAGCGCCTCGTCCGATCGACCGGCCGACGACCGCGCCCGTGCCAGGTGCGCGAGCGCGCGCGCGCGATACCTGGGCAGGGTCGCGCGACGCAGTGCCGCTTTCGCCTCCAGCTCGGCGCGCTCGAAGTCGCCCTCCGCGCAGGCCATCGCCGAGAGAGTCCCGCGCGCGGCCGCCTCGATCGGACCGAGGACACGAGCGCCACGCACGCGCTCCAGAAGCGCGCGCGCCTCGTCGGGCCTGCCGAGCCGGAAGACGACGGCGCCCAGGTTCGCCACGATCGACTGCGATCCTGCCGAGATCGACAGGCGATCCGCCTCGGCGAGGCTCCGGCGAAGGGTCGCCTCGGCTCGCTCGTAGGCGCCGAGCTCCACGAGAGCGAGCCCGGCATTGCTGTGGTACGAGCAGGCGCTCCGCAGATCGCCGACCCGCGTGAACAGGTCGTGCAGCCCCTCGCAGGCGACAACCGCGGCGGACAGGTCGCCCTGCTGAAACGTGCGGCGGGCGTCGACCGCCGAGAGGAACGCCCGCGCCCGTGGGCCGAAGTCGACGCCCCGGGTCTCCTGCTCGAGGCGCGTCGTCAGATCTTCCACGAGGTCCGTCTGTCCGAACTCGATGAGCCAGATGACGCCGCTCGCCAGGCACACGACCCGCGACTCCGCGGCGTCCGGATCGGTCGGCGCGTTTCGTGCCGCCTCGACCCATCGGCGAAGCTCGTCGATGTTTTCGAGCCGTCCCGCCGCCTGGATGGCCTCGCGGGCCGCGCGCATCCAGCCGTCGCTCCCGGGTGCGCACTGGGCCGCCGACATGTCGGCCGCGCCCAGCGCGTCCGCGTGCTCCCCGCGCCAGCGGTGCGCTTCGGACTGCAGCAGGCGCAGGGAGGCGAGAGTCTGGCCGCGCGCACCGCTCTGCACACCCCGGTCCGCCCGTTCGAGAGCGCCCTCGAGGTCGTTGCCCTCGAGCGCCTGCTCCGCCGCGCGGGCGCACCACGACACGAAACGCTCGGCGTCTCCGGCCTGGTCCCAGTGCCGCGCGAGGACGCCCGCGTCGGGCCGGCCGGCCGCCTCGAGCCACGCGGCCGCGAGCCGGTGCGCCAGCGCGCGGTCCTCCTCGGTCAGCATCTCGTAGGCGGCGTCGCGCACGAGGGCGTGAACGAACTGGTACTCGGCGCCCTGCGGACCCGCCGCGTCCCCGCGGCGGACGATCACCTCGCGGCCGACCAGCTCCGCGAGCCACGCGTCGACATCCGGGGTGGACATCTCGCCGCCGAGCAGCTCGAGCAGTCCGCCGCGCCAGAACCGCTCGCCGAACACGCTGGCCGCCCGCAGGATGCGCTTCGCCTCGGCGCCGAGGTCGTCGAGACGCGCCTGCAGCACGCCCGCAGCGGTCTCCGGCAGATCGGTGCGGCCCGCAACGGACGCCCGCGCGAGCTCTTCGAGAAGGAGCGGATTCCCGTCCCCCCGTTCGACGACGCGGGTGAGCGTCGCCTCGTCGACGACGGCGTCGACGTCGTCTCCCCGGAGCAGGTCGCGGACCAGCGTGCGGCTCGCGCGGCGCGTCAACGGACCGAGGCGGATCTCCTCGAGGTCTCGCTCCCCGAACAGTCCGGGGAACTGCCGGTCGACCTCGGGCCTCGCAAGGGCCAGGACCAGGAGCGGACAGTCGGCGAGGTTTCGCAGCGCCGAGTCGACGAACCGAACGCTCGGCGGGTCGCCCCAGTGCAGATCCTCGAGGATCAGCACCCGCGGTCCCGCCTCGCACTCGGCGAGCAGGAAGTCCTCGAACGCACGCTGCATCGCGTCTCCCAGCATGCGCGCGTCGCGACGCATCGCGGCCAGCCCTTCGAACGCGTCGGGAGGGAACGGAACGCCCGCGAGCTCGCCGACGAGTGCGCCCGTGCGGTCGACCCGCGCGGCGGCGACGCGTCGTCCGACGCGCGCGCGGACCTTCGCCCGGGCGACGTCGTCCGGATCGGACGCGAGGATGCCCGCCGCGCGACGCACGGCCCCTGCGATGAGCGAGAACGGCGAACCGGACGAGACCTCGTCGCCGCGTCCGACGAACGCTTCCGCCGGCGGCGACAGCCGGTCCACGAACTCCTGGCGGAGCCGGGACTTCCCCGCGCCGGCGGGTCCCGTGACGAGCACGACGCGCGCGACGGACTCGGCGCGGCACTCGGCGAGCACCCCCTCCAGAGATGCGAGGACGCGGTCGCGGCCCACGAACCTGGTCGCGCGCCCGAAGACCGTACGGCGCACCTCGGAGACGTCTCTCTCCCCGAGAAGCTCCCACGTGTCGCCGGCGCGGTGCAGACGGAACCCGCCTTCGAGCAGGCCGGCGGTCGGCTCGTCGACGAGGATCGAACCCTGCGGGGTGGATGCGAGCAGATGCCGTCCGCGCTCGGTGATCGCCTGGGCGGCCGCTTCGCCGACGCCGCGCAGGACGACGACCGAGATGGGCGTCCGGGGCAACCGCGCGCGCAGCGCGAGCGCGCAGCGAGCCGCCGTGGCGGCCTGATCCGTGGCGGTCCCGGATCCGTGCAGAAGCGCGAGCGCGCCGTCCGCGCCCGCGGGAGTCGCACGTGCCCCGTACCGGGCGGCGACCTCCTCCGGGAACTCGGCGGGGGGCGCGCGCAGCGCGACGCCGAAGACGATCCGGCGCTCCTGTCTGGTGAGCACCGCGATCTGCGCGTGGCCCGCCGGTACCGTCGGCATCTCGCGCGCCAGCTCCTCGGCGACCTGCGCGATCCACGCTGCTGCCCGCTCGCCGTCCGCGGGTCGGTCGGCGGGATCGGGCGCCATCAGGCGATCGACGAGATCGTGGACGCCGTGGGGCGCCGCCGGCGGGGAGCCGTCCGCGCGCCTTCGCCCCTGGGGCGTGGTGGGCCCCGCGGAAGAAGCGTCCGGAACCCGGCGCGTCCCGGTGAGGCACTCGTGCAGCACCGCGCCGAGCGCGTACACGTCGGCGCGGGCGTCGACGTCCGCGCCGAACCGCTGCTCGGGCGCCATGTAGGCGGGGGTCCCGGCCCCGCGGCCCGCGGGGCCCGCGCGCGGATCGCGCATGCGGCGGCCGATGCCGAAGTCGAGGACCTTCACCCGCGCCGGATCGCCGCCGACCAGGAAGAGGTTCGCGGGCTTCACGTCCCGGTGGACGATCCCTCGACGATGGGCCGCGCCGAGCGAGTCGGCGACCCGCTGCGCGAGGTCGAGCGCCACCTTCTGCGGGAGGGCGCCTCGATCGAGCGCTTCGCGCAGGGTCTCGCCCTCGAGCCACTCCATCGCGAGGTAGCCGCGCCCGCCGGGCATCTCGCCGTGCGCGACGTGGCGGACGATCGCGGGATGCGACAGCTCCGCGAGCGCGGCCGCCTCCCGGACGAACCGCTCGCGCGACTCGAGATATTCGTGCAGCAGCTTCACGGCCGCAGGCAATCCCGTGTGTCGGTCCGTTGCCCGGTAGACCGTCCCCATCCCGCCGGATCCGGCTCGGCCGAGGATCTCGAAGCGCTCCGCGATGAGATCGCCCGGCCGCACGCAGGGCTAGCCCGGATTATTCGTGAACTCGCGTAGCGAAACACGCGAGACGGTGAGGGGAGGCGTGAATACGCGAAGCGGATTCACGCGCCCCGCCAAGATCCGCGCGTCCCGGAGGTTCCACACCGCAGGCGTACTGGATGTACGTCGAGGATGGGGAACCGAGGAAACGCGCGGAGATTGCGCCGTATCGCGTGTTGCAGTAGCGAGGTTCACGAATAATCCGGGCTACCGACGCCGGGTCGTGCTCACGGCCCCGAGCGAGACGAGCAACCACAGGCAGGCTGCCGCGGGCGCATCGCCGGTCGTACGGCACCCGCACGCGCCCTGGGGCTCGAAGGTGTCTTCCCCGCCGTCCGCATCGGCATCGACGTCGGTATCGGAATCGGCGTCGGAGTCCGAGTCCGTGTCGACGTCCGTGTCCGCATCGGATCCGGTGGCGCAGCCGTGTGTCCGGGCCGCGAGCCAGTCGTAGGCCGCTTCCCACTCGGCCGGGTCGTCGATCTGGTGTCCCACGCCGGGCAGCTCGCGCCACTCGAGCAAGTGGCCGTGGCCGTCCGCTTCCATGCGATCGTAGAGCGCCCGCGCGCCGTCGTAGAGGAAATCCTCGTCGCCGAGGACCCAGCGCGCCGCGATCGTCTCGCAGGGTTCGCTCTGCGAGTCGATCCCCCACCAGTTGCTGCCGCTGTGGAAGTGGACGGCGGCGTACCGGTCCTGCTGCCCGAGCGCGTGGTAGGCAAGGTGCGTCGCGCCGCCGGAGACGCCGCCGGTCGTGATCCGGTCGAGATCGACGTTGTACTGGCCGAGCAGCGTGTCGACCAGGGTCGTGAGCCACGCGTCGTGACCCTCGTTGTCGTTCCACCAGCTTCCGCCCGCGAACGGCGCGCGCGGCAAGACGAGGATCGCGTCTTGCCTCAGCTGCCAGATCGGCGGATAGCGCCAGATCGCGGCGTCGCGCGGATCGCCCTCGTCGCCATGCAGGAACATCCGCAAGGGCCACGGGGTGTCGTCCGAGTATTCGGCCGGGACGTAGAGCCAGTACTCCGTCTCCGCGTACGGGATCTCCAGGTGCTCGCCCGGACCGAGGCCGCCGGACCCGCCCGAACCCTCTGCGCGGACGCGCCCCGGTCCGAGCACCGTCAGGAGGAAGAGCGCCGATCCTGCCCACCGCATCCGGCAGATACGATATCCGGCGGGGAGCCGGCCGTCGACGTGCCGATCCGGCTTGCTGTGGAGCCGACTGTGGAGTAGATTCCACATGCATGACGACGATCCAGGTGGTGATGGACGAGCGGATCCTGAAGGAAG
>Ga0247727_10003447_pt1 | contig 34968 bp, 28 predicted proteins | sample WisWelCaveWW1625_FD_202498 | JGI IMG/M metagenome (GOLD analysis project Ga0247727, IMG submission 202498) | Biofilm microbial communities from Wishing Well Cave, Virginia, United States - WW16-25 | ecosystem: Environmental > Aquatic > Deep subsurface > Groundwater > Cave microbial mat | place...
CAGCGGCTCGCGTGCGGCGTTGTCGTCGACCGTGCTCGAGAAGTTCAGCATGGGCGCGTCGAGCACGAGCGCCCGCACCGAGCCGGCGAGCGGCGACCGCTGCAGGAAGGCGGCCGCAACGCCGCCTCCCATGGAATACCCGAACAGCGCCACGTCGGTCGCGCCGTGATCGAGGGCGTAGCGCACCGCGGCCTCGAGGTCCTCCCATTCGGTCAGCCCGTAGCGGAGCAGCCCGCTCGGGTCTTCGGGAGCGCCGGCTGCGTTTCGGTACGCGAAGGTGAGCGTCGGGTAGCCGGCCATTTGGAGCGCCGGCAGCCACTTGGCCGCATCCAGGCGCGACAGGCCGTTGCCGTGCACGGTGACCACCCAGGTGGTCCGTTGGGCCGACGCGTACCAGGCGGGCAAGGCGCCGAGCGGGCCGCCGATCACGACCTCGCGGTAGTCGAGCGGCTCGGGTAGGTGGTCGATGTCGGGCGCGGCGCGCGCGTCGAGCTGCGCGGTCATGCCGCTCAGCGGTGGATCGCCTTCGACGAGCTCGAACGATCGGGCGACGTCGGCTCCCTCGACCGATGTGACCTGGCCGACCAGTCCGTAGCCACCGTTCCACCGAAGCCCCCACACACCCTGGGCATCGACGCTTGCTGGCGTGGTCGCGCCGTCGAGCGGCCGGAGCACGATCGCACCGTCGGTGATCGCGGCCACCTCCAGATGGGGGATGAAGTCGGTCGAGGCGCGACGCTCCGCACCCGAGAAGGCTCTGTCGTGCAAGACGCCCGCGAAGTACCATCCGCCGCCCACGTGGAACACGACCGCCAGCGCGGCGAGCCACAGGATGAGCCGGCGCAGCCGGTGCCGGCGTCTCTTGGGCTCGACGCGTTTCACCAGCACACGCTCAGTCCGAGCCCCGTGGCTCGACCAAGCCGCCGCGTTCCATAGCGTCCTCGCGGGTCTCGCTCGTGAGCGCCATCAAGGCGTCGGAGTGCCGCACGTTGACCAGCTCGGCGTGACGCAGCCGTTTCGCCTTCGCCGGCAGCGTCTCGAGGTCGGCCGAGAACCGTGCCCGCAATGTGCCCATGCCGGGGTCTTTCCCGATGCGTTCTCCGCCGCTCATGACCGGGGTGAGCAACGCCTGCCACCCGTCGGGGACGTCTTCATCGGCGAGCGCCAGCAGGTCGCCCGCATCGTCGGGTCCCCGGAACACCTGTTTGCGCCCGGGCGCCGTGACCTTGGCCGCCGAGAGCTTCATCGTCGGCGTGCCGTCGTAGTCGACGAGCTTGTAGACCGTGTCAAGGTAGGGGGCGTCGGCGGAGACCCCCATCTGGGTGCCGACCCCGAACGCGTCGACGGGGGCGCCGGCGTGGACCAGCTCGGCCACCTCGTGTTCGTCGAGGCCGCCGCTCGCGAAGATACGCGCCCCCGGCAGTCCTTCGTCATCCAGGATCCGCCGGGCTTCGCGCGACAGGTGGTCGAGGTCGCCGCTGTCCAGGCGCACCCCCATGCGGTCGGCGATGCCGGCGGCGCGCGCCACCTCGATCGCCGTGCGGACGCCATGCAGCGTGTCGTAGGTGTCGACCAGGAACGTCGTGCGGGTGGGGTGGTCTTCGGCGAACGCGGCGAACGCGTCGCGCTCGGACGGGAAGGCCTCGATGAACGCGTGCGCCATGGTCCCGGCCACCTGCAGCTCGAGCCGTCTCGCCGCTTCGACGTTGGAGGTCGCGACGAACCCCACGAGGGCGCTCGCCCGCGCCACCGCCATGGCCGCGTCGCGGCCCTGGGACCGGCGGAACCCGAACTCGACCAGGTCGCGACCTTCGGCCGCGATGACGTAACGTGCCGCCTTCGACGCGAGCGTCGTGTGCAGCGTGATCTGGTTCATGAGGTAGGTCTCCACCAGCTGGGCGACGGGGATGGGCGCGGTTACCTCGATGATGGGCTCCTCGGCATGCACGATCCGGCCCTCCGGCACGGCACGGACGTCGCCGTGGAACCCGACGCCCGCCAGGTCGCTCAGCGCGCGGTCGTCGAACCCGATCGCGCCCAGGTAGCCGAGCTCTTCGTCGTCGAACCCGAACGACTCCAAGAAGTCCAGACAGCTCGCGAGGCCAGCTGCGACGAGGAACCCACGCTCGGGTGGGAGCTGGCGAACGAAGAGGCTGAACGTCGCCGGCGCGATCATGCCGCGGCGGAGGTAGCTCGCGGCCATGTTCAGCTCGTAGAGGTCGGTGAGGAGCCCGCCCGGCATGACCCGAGGGTACCCTCAAGCTGTGACCGACAACGATGGGTTCGAGCAGCTCGTCGAGGCCGCGATGGACGCGCTGCCCGACTGGGTCGTGGACGAGATGGACAACGTGCGCGTCGTGATCGAAGATCGACCGCCGAACGATCAGCCGACGTTGCTCGGTCTGTATCACGGGGTCCCGCTCACCGCCCGCGGCGGCAACTACACGAACGTGTTGCCCGACTCCATCACGCTGTACCGCTCGACCATCGAAGCGGAGTCGTTCCGGAGCGGCGAGCCGGTCGCCGACGTGGTCTACCACACGCTCGTGCACGAGCTGGCGCACCACTTCGGCATCGACGACGAACGGCTGCTCGAGATCGATGCCTACTGACGACGAGTGGATGTCGCGCGCGCTCGAGCTGGCGCGCGCGTCGGCGGTGCACGACGACGTACCCATCGGATGCGTGGTGGTCCGAGGCGGGGAAGAGATCGCCGCGGCGGGCAACGAGCGTGAGCTGCGCGGCGACCCCACGGCGCACGCGGAGGTGCTGGCGCTACGGGCGGCCGCCGAGGCGGTCGGGTCGTGGCGGCTCGACGGGTGCACCTTGTACGTCACGCTCGAGCCGTGCGCCATGTGTGCGGGCGCGGTCGTGCTGTCGCGCGTGGACAGGGTCGTGTTCGGCGCCGGCGACCCGAAAGCCGGCTTCGCCGGTTCGCTGGGCGATCTGCTCCGCGACGAACGGCTCAACCATCGCGCCGAGGTGACGGGCGGGGTGCTCGCCCACGCGAGTAGGGACGAGCTGCGTGCGTTCTTCCGGCGGCGCCGCTGACGTCGCCGCGTGGTCGCCGTGGCCGGCGGCGCCGCCTCAGCGTTTCTTCCGGGCCTCCGACGCCGCCAAGACCCTGCTTTCCACGAGCGGGAGCTCGGCTCGCATCGAGTCGAACTCGCGTGTGCTCATGACGGCGAGGCGTAACGGTGTCTCGGCGACCACGGTGGCGGTCCGCCGGTCGTCTTCCACGATCGCGATCTCGCCGAAGAAATCACCGATCCCCAGGGTCGCCAACGGCTCACCGCCCCGTTCCACGATGACCGTGCCGTCGAGGATCACGAAGAACTCGTGCGGGAAGCTGCCCTGGTTGAGCAGGTGGTAGCCGGCCGGTACGTCGACGACGTCGGCCCAGCGAGCGATCATCCCCAGATCGTGGCCGGACAACCCCTCGAAGAGCGGGACGTTCGCGAGGTCCTTTGCGTCCATCGGTCACCGCCTTCGCGTCGAGAACGGCTGGCATCCTCCCACGCTGGCGTCGAAGGGTCGAACGGGCCCTTGCTAGACTCCGCGACGGAGGCGTGCCGGAGCGGCCGAACGGGACCGCCTCGAAAGCGGTTAGGGGCCTGATACGTCCCTCGCGTGTTCAAATCACGCCGCCTCCGCGAAGTTGGCCCCTGACGTGCGCGGGTGAACAGGCAGGTGAAGGTTCGCCTACCGCCCGCGCACGACAGGAGGCGCAGCTCGACCACGACATCTGATCGGCCACGGCCAAGTGGTGAACGAAAGGGCGGCGATCCGTGTGCTAGCGCCCCCGCGAACGTTCGCTACTTAAGGAGCTTCTCGATGTATACCCGAACGTCCTTCTTGTCGACCTGCGCCTTGTCGGTCCCGCTTCCACCATCGAGGGTGTCCTTCGCGCCGTCACGCGCGTAGATAGTGTCGTTCCCGCTACCCGACTTGATCGTGTCCGCTCCTGTGCCACCGGTGATGACGTTGGCCTGCTTCGAGCCGGTCAGCTTGTCGTTGCCCGAACCGCCGATCAGGTTCTCGATGTCAGTCCGGACGTTGTCGCCTTCGCCCGACTGTCCGTCGTCAACCTTGTTGTTGATGGTCACGATGACCGCCACGCTCCGGCTGGCGTACGTCACCGTGTCGATACCGCCGAGACCGTTGAAGGTGTCCCCACCGAGACCGCCATCGAAGACGTTCGCCGCGCTCGTGCCCGTGAGCACGTCGTTGCCGGAGCCACCGGTGAAGTTCTCGATGTCGGCGCCGACGTTGTCGAGCTCACCCACCGAGCCGTCATCGGCTACGCCGTTGGGGTTCACAGTCACGTCGGTCACATGGTCGGCGTAGCTCACGGAGTCGGTCCCGGCACCACCCGTGAAGGTGTCGGCTCCGCCGCCGCCCTGGAGCGAATCGTTGCCGATCCCACCGGTGAGCGTGTCCCCGTCGTCGCCGCCTGTCAGCGTGTCGTCGCCGTCGCCGCCGTCCAGTGCGTCGGTTCCGATCGTGGCCGAGAGCGTGTCGTTGCCTCCCATCCCGTTCAGGGTGTCGTTGCCCACCGTCCCGTCGGCAAGAACGTTCGCCGAACCGTTGCCGGTCATGACGTCGCTGCCGGAGCCGCCTGTGAGGTTCTCGACGTCCGCCCCGATCAGGTCGTTCTCGCCGAGCTGGCCGTCGTTGGACAGGCCGTCGAGGGTGAGTGTCGTGTCGGAGGAGTGATCCGCGAAGCTCACTGTGTCCGTGCCGGCCCCGCCCACGAAGACGTTCGTTGCCGTCGTCCCGAGCAGCACGTCATCTCCCCCGCCACCGGTCAGGTTCTCCATGTCGGCTGGGATGTTCTCCACCTCCCCGGCCTGGCCGTCGTTCGCCAGGCCGTCCAGGGATGCGGTCACGGCGGCGCTGTGGTCCGCGTAGCTCACGGTGTCGGTGCCGTCGCCGCCCGTGTAGGTGTCCGTCCCGCCCTTGCCCGTCAAGGTGTCGTTGCCGCCGCCCGCTACCAGATCGTTCGCGGCCGACGATCCAGAGAGGGTGTCATCGAAGGCGGTGCCTGTGAGGTTCTCGACGTCGGACTGGACGTTGTCGGCCTCACCGACCGAACCATCGTTGGCGGTGCCGTCCATGGTGACCGTGACGCCTGTCGATGTATGGTCGGTGTAGAGGACTCGGTCGGTGCCGAGACCACCTGTGAAGGAGTCGTTCCCGGTGCCTCCGAACATCGTGTCGTCACCGTCGCCACCGTTCAGCGTGTCGTTGCCGGTGGTCGCGGTGAGGGTGTCGTTGCCCGCACCTCCGTCGAGCGTGTCGTTGCCGGCAGGCCCGTCCGTGAGCGTGTTGTCGCTGGATGACCCGGTGATCGAGTCGCTACCCCATCCGCCGTTGACGTCCTCGACATCGGACAAGACGTTGTCGTACTCGGTGGCCTCCCCGTCGTTCGACAGATCATCCAGGGTGATCGTGACGGGCGCCACCCGCGCCGAGTAGTCGGCGAGATCCGTGCCGTCGCCACCACCCAAGACGTCGGCCCCCGCGCCGCCGTCCAGGGTGTCGTCACCTCCGTATCCCTGGAGCAGGTCAGAGTCGTCGCCGCCCTTGAGGATGTCGCCCGTGGCGCCGCCGTTCAGCTGGTCGTTGCCGGCCCGGCCGTACTGCGACGCGCCGCCCCCTATGGACGTGAGCACGTCATCGCCGCTCCCGCCGTCGAGGAACCCGCCCGTCGCCGGATCGTTGATCTCGTCGTCGTCGCTCCCGCCGTAGGCGACGTCACCGCCGCCCGCGCCCGTATCGATGGTGTCGTTACCGTCTCCGCCGTCGATCGTGTCGTTGCCGTCGTCGCCGTTCAGCGTGTCGGTGCCCGTCATCCCGTCCAGCACGTCGTCCTCCGTACCGCCGGAAAGCGTGTCGTTCCCAGTGCCGCCATCCAGGTAGTCCTGGTCGGCGCCTCCATCGAGCGTGTCGTTGCCACCGAGACCTTGCAGGTTGTCGGTGCCTGCGTTGCCGTTCAGCACGTTGGCGGCCAGGTTGCTACCCGTCAGATCGTCGTTACCGGCACCCCCGTTGACGTTCTCGATGTCCGACTCGATGCCGTCGTTCTCGCCCACCTCGCCGTCGTCGTTGATACCGTCGAGCGCGACGTTCACGCGCTCGGTCCGTCCGGTGTATGTGACCGTGTCGGTTCCAGATCCGCCGAAGTCGTAGTCGTCGGAGAAGTCGTCGGTGGATTCGTCGAACGTGTCGTTGCCACCCTGGCCCAGGGAGAAGTCGGAGCCGGTGTCGTTCACGATCGCGTCGTTACCACTCCCTGCTTCGACATAGTCGGAGCCCGAACCCATGTTGAAGGTGTCGTTGCCTGACCCGCCATAGACGTCATCGCTGCCGGAGCCGCCATTGACGGTCACGGGGTATGAGACCGCCGTCCAGTCCGCGGTGTCGGCGAGGTTGCCTAGGTTGAGCACGATGCTCGTGACCCCGGTGCAGGCGAGCGTGTCTCCGCCCGACGCGACGCACCCGCCCGTCTGCGACATCGAACCGGTACCGAAGTCGACGAGGGTCGCCTGGCCGGCTCCGCTCGACGTGATCACCACGTCCTGGTTCTCGCTGTTGCTCGCGTTGTAGGTGAGGACGCCTCCGGACACGCCGCCGCTCGAAGCGATTGCGGTTCCCGGGTGGAGCCCCATCATGAGTATGGCGATTCCCGCTGCGGCGAAGCCGCGACCTGCGCGCATCAACGACCTGAGCATGATCCTTATCTCCTTCCGACACCGACCTCCCGCGCCTTGGCGCGGGATCCATTCGTCCGTGAGTTATCGGCAGAAAGGCGCCGGACTGCAGCCCGAGATTCGCGTTCATCGAGGTCGCGTTGCCTTGCGTGGGAACGGGAGCTTGAGAACGTCGAGGTCGCACGCGTTCAGGTCCTGGTACTCATCGACGAGCAGGACGCCGTACTTCACGCCCTCCAACTCCGGGTGGTCTCGAAGCGCGTCGCGCAGAGCGTAGGGGCTCGGACAACAGCGTGTATCCCCACTGGGTCGTTGGGGTTCGGTTGAGGATCGAGGCCTTCCTTTGACGTCAGGACGCGCGGTCGTACGGTGAACGCTGGCGAACGCCTCGCGGCGGCAAACCTGCATGTAGATGACCCTTCACTAATCACGCCGGGCCCGCCCTTCCACGCTCAAGGTCGCGAAGCACAGAGCCGTACCTAGGAGGCATGGGTCGCCTCCTCAGATGCGCGCTCGGCCTGGTCGTAACCGTCACCGTGGTCGGGACGGCGTCGCCTGCATCGGCCGGGCGCTTCGCGCCCGGCCGCTTCGGCGTCGGTGATTCCATCATGTTGTCGGCCGCAGGCGAGCTTGCGAACTACGACATCGGCGTGAACGCCGAGGTCGGCCGGCAGTTCTCGACCGGGCTCACCGTCGTCGAGCGCCTCGTGAGGCGCGGGGTGCTCCCCCGCGTCGTCGTGGTGCACCTGGGTACGAACGGCACGATCGATCCGCTCGACTGCGACGCGCTCATCGACGCGCTCGACGGACGGCTCACGTTCCTCGTGACGGTGCAGGTTCCGCGTCCGTGGGAGGAGCCGAACAACCGCACGCTGCACGCGTGCGCGTCCCGGCACGAGCGCACGCACGTGATCCGCTGGGGGAGGTACGCCGACGATCACCCCGAGTGGTTCGCCGACGACGGTTACCACCTCACGGCGGAAGGGCAGGCTGCGTACGCGTCGCTGATCGACGCCGAGATCCGCGAGCGCCTGTCGCGCGAACGCACGCGGCGCGGGGCGTGACACCGGGGCGCTCAGACGTGCTCGATAGACTCGGCCCGGTGGCCTGCCCGAGCGGCCGAAGGGGCACGCCTGGAAAGCGTGTAGGGGGGCAACTCCCTCGAGGGTTCGAATCCCTCGGCCACCGCCCTGTGATGGCGGCGACATGGTTGCTAGCGCGGCATCCATCCGGGGCAGGATACGGGGGCGACCGCGCCGGGAAGCGCCTCGTCCGACGTGAGCGCCGCCCAGACGTCATCGAAGTCGCCCCACGACCTGAACAGCACGCCGTCGCGCCGGCAGTGCGCCACCAACGCGTCCTTCGCGAACACGATATCGGCGTACAGAGCGCCGAAGCGGTCCGAGGAGCCTTCGCCGACGAACGCCACCGGCCCGGGCGCACGGAGCACCGCGTTCATCTTGCACGTGCCGCAGTAGATGCAGTCCGGGTGCCCGTTCGGGAACGTGACCCCGCCAGCGACCCACGCGTTCGTGATCACCCCGACGCCGTCGATGCCATGCGCGGTGAGGAGCGGCTCGATGTAGAGGCCGAACCCGTCCGAGGCGAGCGACACATCGACGCCCGCCTCGCGGCATCGCCCGACGAACGGACCGAACGTGGGATCCATCGGGCAGTGCTCGAGAGCGAAGGCAACCACCTCGTCGGTCGTGACGCTCACCATGGCGGCCTGCAGCGTGAGCGCTTCGGGTGCGCCCATCTCGCCGCGCTCCCAGGCTTCGTCGTAGGTGCGCCACGATGGGTCGGCGAACGCATCCATCAGGTGTTCCGCGACGTCGTGCAGACACGCGGTGCCGTCGAAGTCCACGATCACCGACCGAACGGGCATCATGAGGCGAGGCTACCCTGCGCGGCGATGACGGCCTTCCAGGTCGCCGACCGCCGCGCCGATGCCGAGCTCGCCGTCCTGGACGCGTCGGAGGTGGGCTTCGGTGTCTACGAACGCTTGGGCTTCCGCACGGTGGCCATGCGTGAGGTCTGGGTGCGGACCCGCCCCTCTTAGGCCGCCGCTCCGTCGACGATGACGCGCCCGTCCAGCGGCTCGTCCAGCGCGATCACGGTGGTCTTGAAGACCCCGATCTCGATGCACACGACGTCGCCGGCGCTCGGGTCGTTGCCCTCGAAGAGCGCGATCGTCACGGCGTTCGGTCCGTAGGCGACGTCGATGTGGTCGAGCACGTAGCAGGGCTCGATACCGCTCACGAAGTCGATGGTGACGGTGCGACCGTCGTCGCCGACCGTGGCGTTATCGAACGGCCGGGCGTAGACGTTCGCCATGCCGGGTGTCGGCTCGACGATGGTCGGCTCGGTCGGGACCGGCTCTTCGCCGGGGCAGGGCTCGTACGAGACGGTGCCGTCGGGGCCGGAGCCTTGTGTGATCGCGACGCCGCACGGGTCGTCGTTCGACGGTGGTGCTGCGACCGGCGGGTCGCACTCGGCGATCGTGGGGTCACATCCAGCCGATCCACCACCGCCCGACGGGTCGGTGCCGTCACCGATGGGGTACCCGGGGGTGTCGTTGCAATCGGGCACGCCTTCCATGCACATTGCGAACGGGTCACCGGATCCACCACCGTCTCCGGATCCGCCGCTGTCTTCGATCGCCTGATGCGCCACGGGCGGGGAAGGGGTCCGTGCCGCGGCGACGGCGGAGATGGCGAGCACGCTCACGGCGATCGCCAGTGCAAGGGTGCTGCGAAGCTTGACCTGCATCGGTGTGCCTCCTCGGGGATCGAAGGATGGGCCGTCTGCGGTTTCCGGGGCTGGGACGCCTTCGTTGCCCGGGTGGGTTCCCCGCTCACACGATCAGGAGCTGGAAGATGAGCTCGATGCCGTCTGGATCGCGGGCACGAACGACGTCATCGAATCCCAGGCGGCGGTAGAAGCCCGCGACATCCGGCTCGGACTCGAGCACCACGGGACCGCCACCGCGCGCCCGTATCAACTCCAGCGCAGCGCGCATGACCGACGTTCCCAGGCCTCGCCGCTGCACACCCGGTTCCACACCGACGGGCCCGAACCACCAGTGGGGCTCGTCGGGATGGTAGGGCCGTAGGAACCGCCGGTACGCCATGATCCCGGCTTCGTTCTCATCGGCGGGCTCGGGTGCCGTCTCGATGTCGTCGCACCAACACATCTCCGGCACGCTGGCCTTCGCCATCGCCACCACGAACCGACCCGCGAACGCGGCCACCGTGAGGTGCGTGCCCCAGGGGATCTGCGTGTAGGCCGCGTAGGCGGCACTGAGTTGATCCACCGGGTCGTCGCCCACGTGGGTGAACAGATGCGAGAGCGAACGGGCCGCGACCCCCGCGGCGCCGTCGAACTCCTCTTCGGTGACCTCGCGCACCTCGACGCGCATCGGGTCATCCAACGGCGAGGAACGTCCGCGCGCGTGCGAGGTGGGTGGGCGTCTGCAGCGCCTCGAACGTCTCGGCCGCCGACGCGGCGCGCGCATGCGTATCCGCGGCGCCGGCCTCGGCCATCGCGAGGTCCGTGACCGCGCGCTCCCAGACACAGCCCAGCGCGTGGTAGGCCGCGCTCGCGGCCGCCAACAGGGTCAGTCCGCTCTCGACGTCACCGGCCGCGAGCGCGGCCTGGCCCTCGAGCCGGTCTGCTGCCGCCTCGAGCGCGGGGGATGGGGTCAGGGTCGCGAAATGGCGCATCGTCTCGAGCACGGCCGGGACCTCGTCCCATGCTTCGCTCGCGGCGAGCACCTCGGCCTCGGCCTCGTAGACCTCGGCCGTGAGGGTTCGCCAACCGTTCGGCCTGGCGCGGTCGCGTGCATCGTCGATCTCGCCCCGAGCCAACGAGAGCCCGATCGCGGGTGGATAGAGCCGAACCCCCTGCCGCGCCGACATGCGCCCGACGATCTCAGCAAGCTGGTCGCTCTCTACCTGCTGCAGCCGGCGCGCGTGGATGGCACCCACCACCGCGTAGGCGGCTGAGCTGAAGTACGGCGGTGCGTCACCGCGGTCGTCCAGCAGATGGCGCACCATCGCGAGCTCCTCGATGGCCTCCTCCCAGCGCCCCAGCCTCTCGCATGCGATGACCTTCCATGACCGGCCGTGGATCTCGACGTTCGGGCCGCGGCCGCCGATCAGGTCCGTACCTTCATCGGCCAGCGCGACCGCCTCCTCGTACCGGCCGAGCTCGAAGGCAAGCCATGCACCCATCGCGTAGAAGTCGCCGATCTCGGTGACATCGGTGACCTCCGGCATGATCTGGCGGCGGCGTTCGTAGGCGACCGCGGCACGCCCGTACAGCCCGCTCGAGAGCCACCCGCCGTTCGCCTGGTCGAGCACCGCCGAGGCCAAGTTGGGCAACCCCAGGCGGATCGCCGCATCGGCTGCGTCGAACCCTGCGGCCTCGGACGCCTCGAGCTCCTCCATCGTCGCGCTCTCGTTGGGATAAGCGAACAGCCATCCGGCCCGGAGCGCGAGCAGGCGGATCCGCTCTTCGCTGTCGCCGGGAGGGACCGCGGCGATGCCCCGATCGAGCAGCTCACGTACCTCGGCTTCCTCTGGTAACGCGCCTCGCATCGAGCCCGGCCAACGTTGGGCGATCTCGCATGCGCTGGCGCACAGGTGCGCGACGTGTCGCCCGTCGGGAGGGTCAGCCCTCTCGCGCGTCAGCATCGCCTCCTTGAAATACCGCCACGCGGAGTCGCCCACGGCCTCTGCGATGAACGCCTCGGCGAGCATCTCCAGGGCGTCGGTGCGCTCGAGATCGCCGACCGCGAGCGCGAGCGCATCCTCCGCCAGGCGCTGGGCCTTCTTGAGGACCGCGCGCCGCCTCGATCGCTCAGAGGCCTCCAGGGACCAGCGCAACGCGCTCCGGCGCAGATCCTCGTCGGGCTCGTCGCCGGTCTGCCGCGCCGTCTGGACGGCCGTCGTGCCGTGGTACGCCAGCAGCTCCGCGAACTCTGGAGCGCGCTCGCCGGCGCTCGACTCGATCCACACGGCCACGGAGCGGTGCGCCGCCGCCCGCTCCCGGCGGGGGAGTGACTCGTAGGTGACGTCGCGCGTCAGGATGTGCTTGAACAGGTACTCGCGCTCGCCCGCGAGCGTCGACCCGGAACGTGACAGCACCAACTCCCGGTCCTCGAGACGCCGGAGCGCCTCGGTCACCTCGGCAGCAGACGTGCCCGAGAGACCGGCAACAGGCCCTGGCCAGAAGACCCTTCCGACCACGGCGGCGGACTGCAGGATCCGCTTGTCGCCCGGATCGAGCAGGTCGATCCTGGGAGGCGAGCACCGCCTGGACGGTGTCGGGTATCTCGACGTCGGTGACCGTCGCCGTGGCGTGCCAAGCGGTCGCCCTCGCGCTCGAGCGAGCCGTCGTCGATCAACCGCCTGATGATCTCCTCCAGGAAGAACGGGTTGCCCTCGGCGCGCTCTGACCATGGTCGCGTGGACCGCCGTCGGGAGATCGTCGACGGTGAGCAACATCTCGATCAGGTGCTGTGCCTCGTCGGTCGAGAGCGGGTCGAGCGCGATCGCCGACATCGAACGGCGCCCACCGCCCCACGCCGGCCGCCGCGCCGTCAGGTCGGGACGTGACGGGCACATGAACAACGCGGGTCCTTCCACGCGATCGGCGAGCGTCTCCAACATGTCGAGCAGGACCGGGTCAGCCCAGTGGATGTCTTCGATCACGATCACCGCGGGCGCATCTGCCGCCAGGGCGGTGAAGAACGACCGCCAGGCTGCGTCGACGTGGTCGCGGACCTGTTGCGTGTCCATGTCGTCGAAGGGCGTGTCGGGATCGGCCAGACCGATCGTGTACGCGAGCGCGGCGGTCGCGACGACCGGGTCGGCGGTCACATCAAGGGTCAGCAGCTCGCGCCCGAGCTTCCGGACCTTCTCGACGGCCAGGGCCGGGGCGTCGCTGTCCAAGATGCCTGCGTGCCCTTTCAGGATCTCGGCGAGCGGCCAATACGCGATCCCGTCGCCGTAGGGCAGGCATCGTCCTCGGAGGATGAGCGGCGAAGGGGTCCGTCCTTCTGCCCATGTGAGGAACTCGTGCGTGAGCCGGCTCTTGCCGACGCCGGCGTCGCCGTAGATCGTGACCAGGCTTGGCCGGCGCTCGGCGGCGACGCGCGCGTAGACGCTGCGAAGCACGTCCATCTCGGCGTCGCGTCCGACCATCGGCGCGCGAAGACCCGGCACGCCGCGCTCGGCCCCGAGCGCGGTCTCGCCGGCCAGCCGGAAGCCACGGACCCGCTCTGCCTTGCCCTTGAGCTCGAGCAGGCCGAGGTCGACGAGCTGAGCTCGTGGCACGGACCGCGCCGTCCGTTCGCCGAGGACGACTGTGCCAGGCTCGGCGGCGGCCTGCAGCCTGGCGGCCGCGTTCACGGTGTCGCCGGTCACCATCGGCTCACCCGGCTGCGGCGAGGTCGTCGCGAGCACGTCGCCGGTGTTCACGCCGATCCTGATCTGGAGCCGGACGTCGTGACGGGCGCTGAGCTCGTCGTTCACGGTCTCGAGCCGGGTGAGCATCCGCGTCGCCGCACGGAGCGCCCTGGCGGGGTCATCCTCGTGGGCGACGGGGACCCCGAACGCGGCCATCACGGCGTCGCCGATGAACTTCTCGACGGTGCCGCCCTCGGCCTCGATCTCTTCCCGCATCGCCTCGAAGTAGGTCTCGAGCACCTCGCGGAGGCGTTCGGGATCGAGTTGCTCGCCGAGGGTCGTCGAGCCGGTCACGTCGGCGAACAGGACCGTGACGAGCTTGCGTTCGCCGCCGTGGATCGCGGCCGGCGCGGCAGCGGTCGGCGCGCCACACGACGGGCAGAACGCGGCGCCTTCAGGCAGCGGCGACCCACACGCATGGCACGCCGCGGCGAGGGAAGCGCCGCAGGCCGGACAGAACCGGGCACCTTCGTGATGAGCCGCTCCGCACGATGGACACGTCGACACGACCGGAGCGTAGACGAGACTGAGCCTCTGTCCGCGGCCGCCCGTATACTCGCCGTGGCCGTGCTAGGCGGGGAGCTAGCGGTGCCCTGTACCCGAGATCCGCTTACGCGGGGCTGAATCCCCGCCGGAGGCCCGCGAGGTCCGAGGCAGCCCTCGGCGCGGGGCGTTGAAGGCCGGGTCCTACGCGACGTCGGGCCGCGAACCGGGTCAGGGCGGGAACGCAGCAGCCCTCAGCGGTTCCCGGCGGGTGCCGTAGGTTCGCCTGGCTGGAGCCTGCCGCGTCTGGAAGCGCTCGAGTCTCACGGTGTCGATGGCGGGTGCACGGCCATCTCGAACGACGTCGAAGGAGTGCGGTGGCAGGCGACAGCAAGCCCGAGAAGCAGCACCAAGCGCTCTACCGCCGGTATCGGCCGCAGACGCCCTCCCAGCTCATCGGGCAAGACCACGTCGTGCGCGGGCTCACCGGGGCCATCCGCGAAGGCCGGCTGCATCACGCCTTCTTGTTCTGCGGTCCTCGCGGGACAGGCAAGACGTCGACCGCTCGGATCTTGGCGAAGATGGTCAACTGCGAGAAGGGACCTACGGCCGAGCCCTGCGACACGTGTGAGCAGTGCGTCGCCGTGCGCGACGGCCGCCACGTCGACGTCGTCGAGATCGACGCGGCCAGCCACGGTGGCGTCGACGATGCGCGCGACCTGCGCGAGAAGGCACCCACCGCGCCCATGACGGGTCGTGAGAAGATCTACATCATCGACGAGGCCCAGCGGCTGTCGCGCGAGGCGTTCGATGCCCTGCTGAAGCTGTTCGAGGAGCCCCCGCCCGGCGTGCGATTCGTGCTGGCCACGACCGAGCCCCACAAGATGCCGGCCACCATCGTGGGCCGGTGCCAGCGGTTCGACTTCCGCCGGCTGACGCTCGACGACCTGTCGGCGCACCTGGTGAAGGTCGCGGGAAACGAAGGGGTCGAGCTCGTCGCCACCGCCGCCGACGCCATCGCCCGTCAGGCCGAAGGCTCGGCGCGCGATGCGCTCTCGCTGCTCGACCAGGCCACCGTGCTCGGGGGGGCGAGCGTCGACGACGAGGTCGTCAGGTCGCTCCTAGGTGCGCCTCGCGGTGAGGTGCAGCACGACCTCGCCGACGTCGTTGCGATCGGCGACGTGAAGGGTGCGTTCGAGGTGGTTGCGCAGCTCGTGCACGACGGTCACGACCTCCGCAACACTACGGCCGAGACGCTCGGCCACTTCCGCAACCTGCTCCTGGTGCGTACGGCCCCGGGCCAACACGACCTCATCGACATCCCCGCCGACGCCTACGAGACCCTCCGGGTCCAGGCCGAGAAGTTCACCACCGGTGAGCTGGGCCGCATCATCGGCCTGTTGCTCGCGGCGCAGAACGACATGCGGTGGACGACCTCGCCACGTCTCACGTTCGAGCTCGCACTGATCCGAGCGTGCGTACCCGAGACCGACCCCATGCCGGCGGGCATCGTCGCCAGGCTGGAGCGGCTGGAGCGGCTCGCGAACCTGGTGCCGGGTGCCACCCTCGAGGCGATCGAGGTTGAGGCGGCGTCGACCGAGCCCGCGATGGCGGTGCCCGACGTCGTGGCGGCGCCCGACGTGGTCTCGCCCGAGCCCGTGGCTGTGCCCGAGCCCGAGCCCGTGGCTGCCGCGATAGCGTCCGAGCCGCCCGAGCCTGAGGCGCCGGCTGAGTCGGCCACCCAGCTGCCGGTGCCACACGCCGCCGACGCCGGCAGCGTCGACGTCACCATGCTGCGACGCTCGTGGGGCGCCCTGCTCGACCACCTCGGACAGATGCACCAGCCGGTCCTGCGTGCCTTCCTGGAAGGAGCCACGCCGGCGGTGTTCGACGGCGAGACGCTCGAGCTGGCGTTCCCGCCCGACAAGCGGTTCGGGGTCGAGAAGGTAATGGACCGTAAGGGTGAGCTGGTGCAGGCGCTCCGCGACCTGTTCGGCATCGCGCCTCATATCGTGTGCGTGGTGCGTGAGTCGCGCGATCCCGCCGACTCGGCGTCGGTGGTCGACCTTGCCGACGACGACGCACCCGACGAGTCCGAGGCGCTCCGGCGTGTGCAGGAGATGCTGGGCGCCACGCCGGCCGACGGCGGCGGGGCGTAGGCCGTGTACGAAGGTCCCATCCAGGAGTTGATCGACGAGCTGGCCAGGCTGCCCGGCGTCGGCCCGAAATCGGCGCAGCGGTTGGCGTTCTGGCTGGTCAAGGCTCCGCCCGACGACGCCAAACGGCTTGCGCAGGCCATCGTCACCGCCAAGGATCGCATCGCGTTCTGCCGCGAATGCGGCAACGTCGCCGAGGGCGACCTGTGCCGGGTCTGCCGCGACGAGGGTCGCGACCGCACGTTGCTGTGCGTGGTCGAGGAACCGAAAGACGCCGCGTCCATCGAGAAGAGCGCTCTGCACAAAGGCCGCTACCACGTGTTGGGCGGGGCGATCAGCCCGCTCGACGGCGTGGGACCCGAGGACCTCCGTGTGCAGGAGCTGCTCGACCGCGTCACGCGTGACCACGTGAGCGAATGCATCTTGGCGACCAACCCCAACCTCGAGGGCAACGCGACCGCGATGTACGTGGCGGCGATGCTGAAGCCGCTCGGCGTTCGGGTCACGCGGCTCGCGAGCGGGCTGCCGGTGGGTGGTGACCTCGAATACGCCGACGAGGTGACGTTGTCTCAGGCCCTCGAGGGCCGGAGAGAGATGTGAGCGCCGAACGGCTCGACGACCGGCCAGCCGACGACCTCCGGTACCCACGCCAGTTCGCTGCCACGCGCGGATTCACGTGCGGGCAGCCGCGCAACGTCTCGGTCTCGCCCGACGGGTCGCGGGTGGTGTTCCTGCGCTCGAGGGCGGGCGACGATCCCGTGTTGGGTCTCTGGGTCTTCGACATCGCAACCGCGAAGGAGCGCTGCGTCTTCGATCCGCTCGAGGTGCCTGCCGACGAGGTCGCCTTGACCCCGGCGGAACGAGCCCGACGTGAGCGCGTCCGCGAACGGGCGACGGGCGTCGTCGCGTACGCGTGCGACCTGGCGACCGCGGCGGCCGTCTTCGTCGAAGGCGGGCGACTCATGTACGCGGGCCTGGTGGCCGGTGGTGTCCGAGAGATCCCGACGCCCGGCGTGCCCGACGACCCACGCCTGTCGCCCCGGGGCGACGTCGTCGCGTTCGTCGTCGAGGGTGACCTGTGGGTTACCCGTATCGAAGCCGGCGAGCCACGCAAGCTGACCGGTGACGCCGACCCCGACGTCTCGTGGGGTCTCGCCGAGTTCGCCGCGGCCGAGGAGCTCGGCCGGGCGCGGGGTCACTGGTGGTCACCCGACGGGACGCACCTCATCGTGGCGAGGGTCGATGAGCGTCCCGTGCAGCGATGGTGGATCAGCGACCCGACCGACCCCGCGGCCGAACCCGTCGCCGTTCGCTACCCGCGGGCCGGCACGGCGAACGCGATCGTCACGCTCCACGTCATCGAGGTTGCGACGGGCGCGAGGGTCGAGGTTGACTGGGATGAGCCCGATCGGTTCGAGTACCTCACCCGGGTGTCGTGGGACGAACACGCGTTGACCCTCGAGGTGATCAGCCGCCGCTTCGACGGATCGCGCGTCCTGGAGGTCGACGCCACGACCGGATCCACGAAGGTCGTCGCGACGGCCACATCGGCGTTCTGGGTCGAGCCCATCGCTGGGCTGCCCGCCCGGCTCGGCGACGGCCGGCTGGTGACCTCGGACGAGGTCGATGGCGTCCGGGCCGTCCTCGTCGATGGCAAGCCCGTGAGCCCGCCGGGGTTCCACCTGTCGGAGGTGCTCGACACCGATGGCGACGCCGTGTGGTGCACCAGCTCTTACGGCGATGCGTCCGAGGACCACGTATGGGTCGTGGGGCCCGGGCGCCAGGCCGACCGCATCACCACCGGGCGAGGCCTGCACACCGCCGCCATCGGCGGCGGCACGGTCGTCGTGCGCTCGTGGCTCGAAGACGAGCAGCACGCGAGGACCGTCGTGCGCGCCGGGGGAGCCGAGACGACGATCGCGAACCTCGCCGAGGCGCCGGTCGTCGAGCCATCGCCGCGGTACCTCAAGCTGAGGGGCGATCTGGGACTGCTGGGCGCGGTGTGCGTGCCCGGCGGCGTCGATCCGGACGCGCCCCTGCCCGTGCTCGTCTCGTCCTACGGTGGCCCGAGCGTTCGGATGGTCGACCGGTGGCGAGGCGCCTGGCGCGACAGCCAGTTCTTCGCCGATCGGCTCGGCGTTGCCGTGCTCACCATCGACGGCCGAGGGATGCTCGGGCACGACCTGGCGTGGGAGCACGCGATCGCGCGCGACTTCGGTGTGACCCTCGACGATCAGGTCACAGGGCTGCGGTCGGCCGCCGACCAGCTCGGGTACCTCGACCTCGACCATGTCGCGTTCCGCGGCTGGTCGTTCGGCGGGATGCTCGCGGCCATGGCGGTGCTGCGGCGCCCCGACGTGTTCCACTCGGCGGTCTCGGGCGCCCCGGTCAGCGACCAGCGGCTGTACGACACGGCGTACACCGACCGTTTCCTCGGTACACCGCAGGACGAGCCCGAGGCCTACCGCGTGTCGTCCCCGATCTCGTTCGTGGACGAGGGTGGACCGCACCGGCCGCTGTTGCTCATCCACGGTCTGGCCGACGACAACGTGGTCGCGGCGAACACGTTGCAGCTGTCGGCGGCGTTGTTCACCCGCGGCTACCACCACGAGCTGGTCTTGCTGCCGAAGGCCTCGCACATGGGGGGCTTCGACGAGCTGGTCACGGCTCATTACGTCGCCGAGCTCGACTTCTTGCGGCGTTCGCTCGACCTCCCCGAGGAGTGATGGAAGGGCCCGGTGCCACCGACGTCGCCGACCGGGCCTTGGTGTTGTACGCGTGGGTCCGGCGGGCCTCCATCGAATACGCGCTGGGTGAGTTCGGGCATGAACCGCAGCGGGTGGCGCAGGCCGAGCGCGCGCGAGCCGAGACCGAGCGGTGGTTCGACCGTGAGTCGCTCGCCGGGGCGCTCAGCGACGACGAGCGCCGGCTGTTCGACGCCCCGAGCGGGTCGTGGCTCACCGAGCTGATCGCCGATGGCATGTGGCGGAAGGAGTCGCTCGGCGTGCTGTTGTGGGCGCTGGGCCACGTGAACGCGCTCCCTGCGTTCGGCGACGAGTTCGAGGTGTCCCCGCTCAACGAGCGCATCGAGGCGTACGGATCGGTCGCGTCGTTCCGCGCGAACGGGCAGCTCCGCCCGACCGACGAGCTCGAGGCCGCGTGGCACGAGGCCGACGCGTGGCTGGCCGCCACCGAAGGGCGCGACGGTGACGACGCGACGCTCTCCTCGATCAGCGCCGAGCGTCTGCGAGCGCTCAGCTGGTTGCGAGACCGCGACGCCGCACCAGCGTGACGACCAACCGTGCGAGACCGGTTTCCTTGTCTACCCTTCCATGCCGCGAGGGTCACGGTCTGTGACACCCCCGCCATTAGACTCGGTCGCGACCCGGGGCTACGCGGCCTCGGGGCGACGCGGTCTCGGAACCACGCGGTCTCGGAACCACGGCCAGGAGCGCCATGCCTATCGTCGTCCAGAAATACGGTGGTACCTCGGTGGGGTCCGTCGAGCGGATCCAGATCGTGGCCGACCGCGTCGTGCACACGCGCGAGGCCGGCAACGATGTGATCGTCGTGGTCAGCGCCATGGGCGAAACCACCGACGACCTCGGCCGTATGGCCGCACAGATCACCGACCTCCCCGACCCTCGCGAGCTGGACATGCTGCTCACCGCGGGCGAGCGCATCGCGATGTCACTGTTGGGCATCGCGATCAACGCCCGCGGATGCAAGGCGGCGAGCTACACCGGCTCGCAAGCCGGGATCATCACCGACACTACGCACGGGGCGGCCAAGATCGTCGAGATCCGGCCGAAACGCGTCATCGAGGCCCTCGACCAAGGCATCGTGGTGGTCCTCGCCGGGTTCCAGGGGTTATCGAGCCAATACGAGATCACCACGCTCGGCCGCGGGGGTTCCGACCTCACGGCCGTGGCCATGGCGGGCGCGGTGAGCGCCGAGGTCTGCGAGATCTACACCGACGTCGAGGGGGTGTTCACGGCCGACCCGCGTCTGGTGCCCACCGCCCGCAAGATCGAAACCATCACGTACGACGAGATGCTGGAGCTGGCCGGCGCCGGCGCGAAGGTGCTGCAGGCGCGCTCGGTCGAGATGGCGCGGCGCCACGGCGTGCGTATCCACGTACGCTCGACGTTCACGACCGATGACGGCACGTGGGTGCAGGAGAGGAGGGCAGACATGGAAGGCGTCCTGATCAGCGGTGCCGCGCTCGACACCGACGAGGCGAAGGTCACGATCGACGCGGTGCCCGACCGGCCGGGCGTGGCTGCGACCATCTTCAAGGCGATCGCGGCCGAGTCGATCAACGTCGATATGATCGTGCAGAACGTGTCGCACGACGGCACTACCGACATGTCGTTCACTGCGCCGCTCGCGGACCTGTCCCGGCTGGAGGGGGCGCTCGAAGCGTTGTCCCGCGACATCGGCGCCCAGGGGTACACCATCGATGACGGCGTCGCGAAGGTGTCGCTCGTCGGCGCGGGCATGAAGTCGCACCCCGGTGTGGCCGCCGACATGTTCGATGCTCTCGCGACCGAAGGCATCAACATCGAGATGATCTCGACGTCACCGATCAGGGTGTCGTGCGTCATCCGGCGCGACGACGCCGAGCGTGCGCTCCTCGCCGTGCACACGCGATTCGGCCTGGACGATACCGCCGCCTAGGCGCATCATCGGGGCATGGCACGCCGTCGGCGTGAGCCGCCTCCTCAGCCACCGTACCCAGTCGCGGTCGACCCGTTGCCCGCCGCGCCACGCGAGCGGGCGCCCGAGGTGCCGGCCGCACCGCCACGCGCCCGTCCTTCGCGTGGCCGCACCGCGCTCCTGCTCGTGATCATGACGGTCACCGGTGTCGCCCTGGGTTTCGCGGTGGCGTTCGCCGTTGGTCCTCGCGAGGCGTCGTCGCCGTGCGACGGCGTGGCCTTCGTCTCGCCGACGTTCGGCTACTGCGTCGAGCTGCCGACGGGGTGGGAGGCGTCGGTTGCCGCCGACGAGCCGGGTGGCGTCGACGCACTCCGCTCCGATGCCGACCAGGTCGTGGTCTACGTGGAGGGGGCGGCGCTGGATGCTGCAGACCTGGAGGCGTTCACGCGGCAGATCCGTGAGCGCGACTCGCTCCGCGGGTATGCCATGACCGAGCCCGAAAGCGGTGAGCTGGGGGGAGCGCCGACCCTGGAGTGGTACGTCATGGTCTCGGCCGACGGTGTCGAGGCCACGGTGAGGGCGATCGCCGTGGTGCGGGGACCGAACGCCTGGTTGTTGCAGGTGGCCGACCGGACGGGGTCGGGCGAGGCGGACCTCGACGCGGCGCGCATCGTGCTCGACACCTGGCGCTTCGCCTGAGCGGGGGCGCACGAGGGCCACTGTTACCCTGGACGAACCATGGACGTCGCGGTCATCGGAGCAACCGGCGCGGTCGGCCGCGCGATGACCAGCATCCTCGAGGAGCGTGCGTTCCCGGTCGACCGGTTCGTGCCGCTCGCGAGCGCTCGCAGCACCGGCCGTCTGGTGACCTTCCGCGGCGACGAGCAGGAGGTGCGTGAGCTGGCGGTGGACGCGCTCGCCGGAGTCGACGTTGCATTCGTCTCGGCCGGCGCGCCGACGTCGAAGGCTTTCCTACCGGGCATCGTCGAGGCGCACGGCACGCTCTGCATCGACAACTCCAGCGCCTTCCGCATGGACCCCGGTGTGCCGCTCGCGATCCCGGAGGTCAACCCCGAGGCCCTGGACGGATGGCCGAAGCCCGGCATCATCGCGGTCCCGAACTGCACGACGATCACGATGATGCTGCCGCTGGGTCCGCTGCACCGCGCCGCCCGGTGCACCTCGCTCGTCGTCTCGAGCTACCAGGCCGTGAGCGGCGCCGGATGGAAGGGCACCCGCGAGCTGGTGGAGCAGGTCGACAAGATCGGCGACGACATCGAGTCGCTCGCACATCCGGATCCGGCGATGTTGCCGAGCGGCGAGCTCTTCGCCAAGCCGATCGCGTTCAACGTGGTCGCCAAGGTCGGCGAGTTCGAAGACGATGGATTCACCGGTGAGGAGCGGAAGATGATGGCCGAGCCGCGCAAGATCTTGTCGGCGCCCGACCTGGAGGTCGTCGCGACGAGCGTGCGGGTGCCCGTCGTGACCGGGCACGCGGTGTCGATGATGGCGACGTTCTCGCGGCCCATCGACGTGGCCGAAGCTCGCGAGCTGCTCGCCGGTGCACCCGGTGTGCGGCTCATGGACGACCCGGCGGCCGGGGTGTTCCCCTCGCCACTCGAGTCCGCCGGCGGCGATGAAGCGCTCGTCGGACGCATCCGTGCGGTCCCGGGCCGCGACGACGCCCTTTTGCTGTTCAGCTGCGCCGACAACCTCCGCTTGGGCGCGGCGCTCAACGCCGTGCACATCGCCGAGCACCTGTACCGCTAGCCGGTAGGCTCGCCGTCGATGCGGAGCACCACGGCCATGAAGGCGCTGGCGTGGACCTTGGGTGGGACGACGCTGGCCCTGCTCGTGGTGGGCGAGCCGCGTCAGGCGGCGGGCCTGGCGGTGATCAGCCTGCTGTTCGGTGCGATCTTCCTCGGTGCGTGGTGGTTCCGCGACCGTCCACGTGCCGAGTCACACGCCGACGAAGCACGCCGGCTGCGGCTGCGCTACTCGTTCCGCGATCCTCACGATCTGCTCTCGGCTCCGCACCCGTTGTTGCATCGCTTCGTCCACATGCGTGGACTCGAGCACGTGTCATGGGGGACGTGGAACGGCCTCGAGGTCGAGGTGTTCGAATACTGGTACGCGGTGGGCAGCGACCCGCAGCGCAACGACTACGAGCGGTTCACCTGTGTGCTGACCCCGGTTCCTGCCACGTGGCCCGACCTGACGATCGAGCCGGAGCGGCTGGTGACGCGGATCCCGCAAGCGGTCGCGATGCCCGACATCCGGTTCGAATCGGAGGCGTTCAACCGTGCTTTCCACGTCCGCTCGGCCGATCCGAGGTTCGCCTCGGCGCTGGTGGATGCGCGAATGATCGCGTGGCTGGTGGACGACGCACCCGGTTACGGGTTCCAGATCGCAGCCCATCGCCTGCTGGCGTTCACCGAACGTGTGGAACCGTGGCAGACCGAGTCGGTGCTCGGCATGACGGGCGGATTCCTCACGCAGGTGCCGGGCGCCGTGGCGTCGCTGTATCCGGCCTAATTGTCGTCCCGGATCGGCTCACCGCCGAGCGAGACATCGTCGGTCAACGGCTTCACGAACCACTGGCCGTAGCTCTCCCACCCCTCATTCGCGTAGAACGCGATGGAGTCACCGCGCCAAGCTGCCGTGACGAGCGCCATGCGGAAGCAGCCACGTTTGCGGGCCAGGTCCTCAGCCCGCGACAACAGCGCTCGCCCCACACCTCGTCCGCGCGCGGTCTCGGTGACCACCAGGTCGTTCACCCGGGCCTGCGGACGGTGATCGCCGAGACGCTGGTGGTATTCGGTGTCGATCACGCCCAAGACGCCGCCATCGGCGCCGTCTTCGGCGACGAGGGTCACGTGTGCGATCTGGCGGAGGTGACCCGCGAACTGGAGGTGGTGGGTGGGGTCGTCGGCCGTTCCGGCCGCGACCCCACGCCCCAGCTCGACGAGCAGGCCGGCGACGGCCGGCCAGTCGTCGGGCCGCGCCATCCGCACGCTGAACCCCTGGTCCATACCTCTTTATAAGGGACGAAGAGGCCCCCGGAAGCCGGGATCCGGCCGAGGGGAGCCACGCGATCACGTCGGAGAGCTCGTGCTTCGAGGCGGCGGTCCCCGGTCCCGTGCGTCCATGGCATGCCCGAACCGTCTCGGAAACCGCCGAAAGGCTTAGGACGAGGTCCCCAGCCGGGGGTTGACCCTTGAGGTGATTTCTCCCTACGCTGCTGTCCCCCGCGAGGGGGATGGTTGCCGTAGCCCATCCGGGGCTCCCCCGAGGCGACCTCGCCGCTCCGGCGGCGCGACCTCTTCGGGCCTCGGCATCCATCCGATGAGACGGAACCCCGCTGAGGCGGAGGAGGTACCGAGAGATGGATCCTCGTTCACAGGACACCTGGGCCTACGGCACGAGGTACACGCCGAGGCGCCGCAGCCGTCGGTTCTCCTTCATCGCCGCCGTCACGGCCTTCGCCTTGGTCATCGGCAGCGGGGCCGCCCTCGGCGCTGTCTCCACGGACCAGCAGGACTACGCACCTGGGTCCGTCGTCACGATCAGCGGCGACAACTCGAACGGTGCCGGCTACCTCGCGGGCGAGACCGTCGCCGTCGATGTCACCGGTCCGAACGGCTACACCGCCTACTGTGAGGGGACCGCGGATGAGAACGGATCATGGTCGTGTCAGGTGACGCTGTGGGACAGCCTCGACGCGGTCGGTGACTACGCCTACACGGCGACCGGTCAGACCTCGGGCGCCGTCGAGAGCGGCGCGTTCAGCGACGCCGCCTCGACTGCCATCACGGGCGGCACGACGGGATGGCTCAAGAACGGCTCTATCGGGGGCGGGACGGGGTTCAACGTCGTCGTCAGCGGTGCCTACGTCTGCAACACCACCGGCGCTCCCGCAGTGCGGTGCGTGACGCCGACGGCCGTTCGTGTCGAGATCTATTCGAGCAATGGGGTGAACAACACGGTGTCGGGAAGCCCGATCGCGACGAAGAGCGCGACCCCCAGTTCCGGCGCTTTCACAACGACGTTCGAGTTCCGCACCTCGCCCGGCGGAGGGCACTTCGCCATCCCCAGCGATCAGCAGTTCGACATCAAGGCCACGCTCGTCGCCACGATCGGTACCCCCGGCGTTGCCGGAACCGACGCTCCGAACGCAGACATCGAGGACAACCGAGCGGGCGTTGACAACACGGCGCCCACGTCAGCCGTTTCGACCGTGACGCCGGCTGGCGCTTCGGTTGACGCGACCGGTACCGCGAGTGACCCTGCGGGCGGCTCTGGCCTCAACACCGGTACGCCGAAGCCTGTGGCTGTCGAGATCCGTATCGGCTCTTCCGGCGGCGCGACCGTGGCTGGCACCGCCACGACCTTGAACGCGACCGGTGGTACGTGGGCGTACTCGACGGCGAGCGGCCCCACGGCACCTGGCACCTATTGTGTCGTCAGCCAGGCGACCGACATCGCAGGCAACGTGCAGTCCGGATTCGGGTCGAGCTGCTACACGATCGTGCCTCCGAACACGCCTCCGACCGTCACGGTGAACGGTGTGACGAACGGCGGCAGCTACGAGATCGGCTCGGTCCCGGCGGCGACCTGCGACGTGACCGACACGGAGGACGGCAACTCGTCGTTCGCAGCGACCTTGAGCGCGATCACCGGGCCGCTGGCCGGGATCGGGCTCGGCTCGCAGACCGCGAGCTGCTCGTACACGGACGGCGGTGGGCTCAGCGCGACGGCGTCGAAGACTTACAGCATCGTCGACACAGGGTCCCCGTCGAACGTGTCGATCGACATCAACAGCGGTGCCGCCTGGACGAACTCAACGGGCGTCACCCTGCACATCCACGGCGAGGACGCCGTGGGCGTGACCGGTTACTACGTCACCAACGGCGGGACCCCGACCTGCCTCGCCGCGTCGCTCGCCAGCTACACGGCGGTGACCTCGACGACCTCGTACGACGACGCCGCCCTGGCGCACACGCTGACATCGACCCAGGGCACGAAGACCGTGTGTGTCGTGTTCCGCGACGCGTCGGGCAACAAGACCGCCGCCGAGGACACCATCGGTCTCGACACGATCGCTCCGACGATCACCGACGATGGGGTCAGCGCCGGCACCGCCGGGAACGCCGGTTGGTACATCAGCGCGGTGACCAACGACTTCTCGGCCACCGACGGCGGCTCGGGGCTCAGCGCCGCGTGTGACGCGGACTTCCCGAAGTCGGTCGGCACCGGCACCGCCGAGGGCAGCGCCGTCACGGTGGCCTCCGGCTCGTGCACCGACGTCGCGGGCAACACCGCCGCCTCGATCGACAGCGCGGCGTTCATGATCGACCTCACCAACCCGCTGATCACCGATGATGGGGTCAGCGCCGGCACCGCCGGGAACGCCGGTTGGTACATCAGCGCGGTGACCAACGACTTCTCGGCCTCCGACGGTGGCTCGGGGCTCAGCGCCGCGTGCGACGCGGACTTCCCGAAGTCGGTCAGCACCGGCACTGCCGAGGGCAGCGCCGTCACGGTGGCCTCCGGCTCGTGCACCGACGTCGCGGGCAACACCGCCGCCTCGATCGACAGCGCGCTGTTCATGATCGACCTCACCAACCCGCTGATCAGCCACACGGTGTTGCCCGCGTCGCCCAACGGCGACAACGGGTGGTACGTCTCGGCGCCGACGGTGACGTTCGACTGCTCCGACAGCCCGTCCGGGATCTTCTCGTGCCTTGCGTTCGGCGAGTTCACGAACCAGAAGACCCTTGGTGAGAGCTCGACGGGTCAGACGGTGAACGGTACGGCTACCGACGTCGCGGGGCGGACATCGACCGATTCAGCGGGCCCGTACTACGTTGACCTGTCGGACCCGACGGATGTCGCATTCGTCGGTGGACCTTCCTCCGGAGGTAGCTACTACTTCGGCTCCGTGCCTGCCGAGCCCACGTGCACGGCTGAGGATGCGATCTCCGGGCTCGACGCGTGCGTCGTAACTGGCTACTCGACGCTCGTCGGTACGCACACGATGACTGCGACTGCCACGGACATGGCGGGGCGGACGGCCACGGCCACCCGCACGTACACCGTTCTGGCCTGGACGATCAACGGGTTCTATGCTCCCGTCGACAAGCCGAACACGATGAACGTCACGAAGAACGGGAGCACCGTTCCGCTGAAGTTCGAGGTGTTCGCCGGACCGACCGAGCTCACGGACATCGCGATCGTCAAGGTATTCGCGACCAACATGGTGTGCTCGTCGGGCGTGCCGATGGACTCGATCGAGGAGTACGCCACCGGAGGGACGAGCCTGCGGTATGACACGACGGGTGGCCAGTTCATCTTCAACTGGAAGACGCCCAAGCAGCCGAACACCTGTTGGCGCGTGAGGATGGAGACCCAGGACGGGTCGTTCACCTCCGCGAACTTCAACCTGAAGTAGCACCCGGCACCAGGAGGGGCGCGGCGCTCCATGTGTGCGAGGAGGGACCCGGGTAGGGGGTCCCTCCTCGCATCTGGCCCTGCGGTCTCCCCGATTTGTCTACCGGGCGGTAGAGACGGCATAATCTGCCGAGTGGTAGACAAAGCTGAAGCCGCCGCCGCAGCGACCTCGATCGTCGACGCGCTCGCCGGCAAACGGATCTTCCTCACGGGCGTCACCGGCTTCTTGGGCCAGGTGATCCTCGAACGGCTCCTCCTGGACTTCCCGGACACCCCCGTGACGGTCCTCGTCCGGGGCCAGACCGGCTCCACGGCCGTCGACCGCGTCCACTACCTCACCCGCAAACCTGCGTTCGACGTCCTCCGCGAACGGCTCGGCTCCGACGCTGCCTTGCTCGCGCTCCTGGACGAACGCGTCACCGTCATCGAAGGCGAGTTCTCGCGAGGTGAACCGGCCATCCCGACCGGCATCGACGTCGCGATCCACTCGGCGGCCGCCGTCAGCTTCGATCCGCCCATCGACGAGGGATTCCAGACCAACCTCGTGGGCGCGCAGAACCTCTACCGGGGCGTGATCGCCGGACCCAACCGCCCTCACCTGGTGCACATCTCCACCGCCTACGTGGCGGGGGTCCAGAAGGGCGTGATCCCCGAGGGGCCGCTCGAGCACCGCGTCGACCACGCGTTGGAGGCCGAGCTCGCGCTGCAGGCGCGTCGTGACGTCGAGGCCGCGAGCCGCAAACCCGAGATGCTCGAGTCGTTCATGGCCAAAGCGTCCAAAGACCACTCACGGGCGGGCCCCGCCACGGTCTCGCAAGACGCCGAAGAGCGCCGGAAGCAGTGGATGGACAAGCGTCTCGTGGAATACGGGCGGATGCGCGCGCGCACCCTCGGCTGGCCCGACGTGTACACCTTCACCAAGGCGCTCGGCGAACGCGCGGTCGAGGAGCTCGCCGCCGCCGAGGGCCTGCCGCTGTCCATCGTGCGGCCGAGCATCATCGAGTCGGCGCTCGAACATCCAGCGCCGGGGTGGATCGACGGCTTCAAGATGGCCGACCCCATCATCCGCGCCTACGGGCTGGGTCAGATCCCCGAGTTCCCCGGCATCCCCGAGGGGATCGTCGACCTCATCCCGGTCGACTACGTGGTCAACGCGATCTTGGCGGTGGCCGCCAACCCGCCCGAACCCGGTACGGCGGCGCACTACAACGTGTCGAGTGGCTCGCGGAACCCTCTGCGTTTCTACGAGCTCTACGAATGGGTCCGCGAGTACTTCGAGGCCCATCCGTTGCCCGAGCGCGGCCGTGGCGACCACAAGGTCCCCGATTGGGCGTTCCCCGGCAACATCAAGGTCGAGTCGATGCTCCGGCGGGCCGAGCAACTGACGGACCTCGCCGAGAAGGTCGTGACGCACCTGCCCAAGTCCAAGGGGATGCGCGACGCGGTGGCGCGCGTCGATAGTGACAAGGCCCGCGTGGACTTCGTGAAGCGCTACTCCGACCTGTACGGCATGTACACCGAGACCGAGGTCGTCTACACGGATGACCGCGTCATCGGGCTCTTCCTGAGCCTCACCCCCGAGGATCAGGTGCGATTCCCGTTCGACGCCGGGGTGATCGACTGGCGCCACTACCTGCAGGATGTGCACAGCCCCGCGGTGACGCAGTCGCTCCGCGAGCTCAGCCGCAAGGACCGGGAGCGACCGACCGTCACGATCCGCCACCGCGACGACACGGTGCTCGCCGTGTTCGACATGGAAGGCACCATCATCCAGTCCAACGTCGTCGAGTCCTACGTCTGGACGCGTTTCGCCGACCTCGAGCCGGAGGGGTGGCCTGCGGAGCTCGCGTCGGTGTTCGGGCGGATCCCCGGCTACCTGCAGACGGATCGCCGCGATCGCGGCGACTTCTTGCGGACGTTCTTCCGCCGGTACGAGGGTGCGAGCGTCGAGCGTGTGGACGAGCTGATCGCGTCGCACGTCGCCGAGTTCATGCTCCAGAAGGCGTTCCCGGCCGCCATCCGGCGGATCCGTGAGCACCGCGGCGCCGGGCACCGCACGATCTTGATCACCGCGGCCGCCGAGCCCTTCATCCGGCCGCTCTCGCCGTTGTTCGACGTGGTGATCGGAGCCGAGCTCGAGGTTCGGGACGGGCGGTACACGGGGTTCATGTCGCAACCGCCGCTGGTCGGTGAGGCCCGGTCGGCGTGGCTCCGCCGCTACGCGTTGCAGGACGGCATCGATCTGCGGCATTCCTACGTATACGCAGACTCGTATTCCGACCTGCCGCTGCTCCGCGCGGTGGGGAACCCCGTCGTCGTGTCTCCCGACTCGTCGCTCTACCGTCACGCTCGACGCAAACGGTGGCCGATCGAGGAGTGGGGGATGTCGAAGGGCATGCCGAAGGTGCGGTTCCCGAAGGCGGCGGCCAGATGAGGTGGTTCGAGCGGGCCGGCGGTCGCTATGGGTTCCCCCGCTACCGTCCCGGGCTGCCCCAAGATGTGTTCCAGATAGTGGAACTCAGTTCCGAAATATGGAACCCACCCCGGGGGGATGCTTCATCGACGCGAACGTGCTACGGAGCCAACAGATGACGACCCTCGCACTCGAATACTTCCGCAGCCCGTCGCGCTACCTCGGGGCGAAGGCGCTCGGCTCGAAGGCGCCCGGTCTCATCGTCGGCCCGCTCGCACCCATCCGTCTGACCAACCGCAAAGACCCCACACCGCCCAAGGGTCGCCCCGGGTGGGCCCGGCTGAAGCCGACCCTCGCCGGCATCTGCGGCAGCGACCTCGCCACCATCGCCGGCCGGACCTCGTTCTACTTCTCGCCGCTGGTGTCCACCCCGTTCATCCCGGGCCACGAGGTCGTCGGCACGCTCATGGACGACTGCGAAGACCTGCCCACCGGCACCCGCGTGGTCTTGGCGAGCGTGTTGGCGTGCGCCGCCCGTGGCGAGCACCCACCGTGCCCCGAGTGCGCGGCCGGTCGCACGAACCGGTGCGACCGCGTGACCGTCGGCCACCTCGAGCCCGGTCTCCAGACGGGCTACCAGACCCAGACCTCCGGGGGGTGGAGCCGCATGATGGTCGCGCACCGCTCGCAGCTGTTCGCGGTCCCCCACGAGCTCGATGACCGTGCGGCGGTGTTGGTCGAGCCGCTCGCCGACGCGATCCACGCGGCGCTCCGCGCGCGCATCGAGCCGGGCGCCACCGTGCTGGTCGTGGGCGCCGGCACCGTCGGCATCTTGACGACCCTCGCCATCAGGCATCTCACCGCCGCGGGTCACCTCATGGTCGCCGCCAAGCACCACCAGCAGCGCGCCGCGGCGAAGCTCGCCGGCGCCGACGAGGTCATCAGGCCCGAGCACGCCGCCAAGGCGGTCCGCCGTCGCACGAGCGCCGTCAAGCTCACGCCCGAGCGCGGTCACGACTTCTTGCTCGGCGGCGTCGACGTCGCGATCGAGTCGGTGGGCTCGAAGGGCGCGCTCGACCTGGCGCTCCGCACGACGCGGGCCGGCGGCCGCGTGGTACTGAGCGGTATCCCCGGTCCGGGTTCCGACCTCACCCCGGTGTGGTTCCGCGAGCTCGAGCTCACCGGTGCCTACACGAGCGCCGTGGAACGTCTACCCGACGGCACCGAGCGGCACGCGTTCGACATCGCCATCGAGATGCTCGCGGCGGCCCCGCGACTGGCCGACATGGTCGGCGCGACCTATCCCCTCGACCGCTGGCGCGAAGCGTTGGATCACGCGATGGGCGCCGGCTCGCTCGGCACGTTCAAGGTGGCGTTCGCGCCCCAGGATTGAGGAGACGACACCGACCATGCCCAGACCAGGTTTCGTGCTCGAGGTCGACGAGCGGACCCCGCCCTTGATCGTGCACGAGGGCGAGGGTTACCGCATGCAGCGTTTCCCGCTGGGCACGAAGGTCATCTATCCGCCCGACGCGCTGCCGGGGATCCGCGACCTCAACGCGCACATCCGCCACGCGCTCTTGACCCCGCTGGGCGACGCGAAGCCGCTGCCCGAGCTGCTGAGCGCCGGCATGAAGCTCACCATCGCCGTCGACGACATCTCGTTGCCCTTGCCGCCCATGGTCACGCCCGACATCCGGCAGCGGATCATCGAACATGTGGTGGAGCTTGCGGCGCGTGCCGACGTGGAGGACCTCGAGATCGTGGTCGCCACGGCGCTGCACCGGCGCATGACCGGGGCCGAGATCCGGCGCATGGTGGGCGAACGCGTCTATCGCTCGTTCTGGCCCGACCGTCTGTACAACCTCGACGCCGAGGACAGCCCGAACATGACCGTCGTGGGGAAGACCGACCACGGCGAGACCGTCCAGATCCAACGGCGGGCGGCCGAGTCCGACCTCATCGTCTACATCAACATCAACCTCGTGGCCATGGACGGTGGGCACAAATCGGTCGCCATCGGACTGGCCGGCTACGAGAGCCTCAAGCACCACCACAACGTGAACACCATGTTGCACTCGCGTTCGTACATGGACCCTCGCGAGGGCCACAGCGCCATCAACGACAGCACGGTGCGCATGGGGCGTTACCTGGCCGACAGCGGCATCAAGGTCTTCCAGATCGAGACCACGCTCAACTCCGAGACCTTCCCGACGCAGATGGGCTTCTTGAACAAGCGCGAGTGGGAATGGTCGGCGAAAGACCAGGGGCTGATGCTCGCGGCCCGGAAGGCGAGCGGCATGGCGCCGCCGCGCGTGCGGCGTGAGTTCTTCCGGCGGATCGAGGCCCCATACAAGGTCACGGGCATCAACGCGGGCGAGGTCGAGGCGGTGCATGACCGGACGCTCGCGAACCTGCACCGCCAGCAGCTGGTGGAGGTCGACGGGCAGGCCGACATCGCGATCTTCGGTATCCCGTACATCGGGCCGTACAACGTGAACTCGATATTGAACCCGATCTTGGTGCACTGCCTGGGGCTCGGTTACCTGTTCAACATGTACCGGAACAAGCCCATCGTGCGCGACGGCGGGGTCGCCATCTTGTTCCACCCGGTGCCGTGGGAGTTCCACACCATCCACCATCCGAGCTACATCGACTTCTTCGAGGAGGTGCTGGCCGACACCACAGACCCGAAAGAGATCGAGGCGAAGTTCGAGGAGCGCTACGCCACCGACCCGTGGTACACGCACCTGTACCGCACGTCGCACGCCTACCACGGCGTGCACCCGTTCTACATGTGGTACTGGGGGGCGCACGGTCGTGACCACGTCGGCGACGTGATCTTCGTGGGGGGCGACCCGAAGGCCGTCGCCCGCATGGGCTATCGCCGCGCCGACTCGCTGCGTGACGCGCTGGAGATGGCGAAAGACTCGGTGGGCACGTCGCCCGCCATCACCTACTTCCACGCGCCTCCGATCATGATCGCGGACGTGCACTGAGGAGGCGGCCATGGCGAAGGCACTCGATGAGCTGAAGGACATGTCCCGGGGCTTCCGGTGGGGTCGCCGGCCGCTCGTGCCTCGCAGCGCCGAGCCATACGCGCTCGACACCGACGACGAGGGGTTCCCCACCGACTGGGCGCGAAGCGACGCGGGCGTCGCCGCACGCCAGACCATCTTGAACGGCGTGATGTACCCGATCGTGTCGAACGAGCTGACGCTTCGGGTGCACGGACTCGATGATCTGCGCGACGTGAAGGGGCCGCTGCTGTTCTTCTCGAACCACTCGAGCCACCTCGACGCCACGTTGATCTGCGTTACGCTCCCCGACCGGTGGCAGCGGCGCATCGCGGTGGGGGCCGCACGCGACTACTTCTTCGACGTGTGGTGGCGTCAGGTGTTCACCGCGCTCGTGTACGGGGCGTTCCCCATCGATCGCAAGAAGGGTGGGACCGGCGCCATCGACAAGGCGCGCGAGCTGGTGCGCGAGGGGTGGTCGATCGTGGTGTTCCCCGAGGGGACGCGTTCGCCCGACGGGCACATGCAGCGGTTCCGTCACGGCACGGCGAGGCTGGCGCTCGAGCTGGGCATCGGACTGGTTCCTATCGCCATCGTGGGTGCGTACCAGGCCATGCCGAAGGGCAACTGGTGGCCACGGCGGGGCCGCCCACCCGTGACGATCAGGTACGGGGCACCGATCTTCCCGGAGGAAGACGAGACGCAACAGCAGCTCTCAATCCGCATGTACCAGGCGGTCGCGGAGCTGGTCGACGAAGAGCGCTCGACCTGGTGGGAGTCGTTGCAGCGGGCGTCGAAAGGTGCGACGCCGTCGCTCGCCGGCCCCGGCGGCCCGACGTGGCGCCGCGTGTGGGAGGGGACGCGGCCGGTGCGCCGCCGGGGCCGCCCGAAGGCCTGGAAGTAGGCGAGCCCATGCCACGGTCCGGTGGGGAGCAGCGCCGCAGCACCATCGTCGAGGAGGCGATCCGGGCGTTCGGGCGTGACGGTTACAAGGGCGCGTCGCTCGAACAGATCGCGCAGGCGGTCGGGGTGCGCAAGCAGACGGTGCTCTACTACTTCTCGTCGAAGGACGCGTTGCTCGAGGCGTGCCTCGCCGCCGCCGGTGAGCGGCTCGGCACGACCATCGCCGAGGCGCTCGCCGATCAGGAGACGTACTGGGGGCGCGCCGAGGCGGTCATCCACGCGGTGTTCTCGCTGGCGGGCGAGTGGCCCGAGTTCCCGATGTTCATCCGGGAGGCCGGACGTCTGGGGCCCGACGCGTTCGACCGGTTCGCCGCGGTGCTCGATCCGCTCCGTGAACGAGCCGTCGCGTTCCTCGAGACCGGCATGGACGCGGGCGAGATCCGCAAGCAGGACCCGGCGCTGCTGCTGTTCACGCTGTACACCGCGGTGGTCGGCGCGCTCAGCGAGGCGAGCGTGTTGCATGCGGTGGCGGGCGGGGACGAAAGCCGGCTGTCGTTGAAGCGACGCGAGATCGAGACGCTCGCGTTCGTGCGAGCGGCGCTCCGCCCACCGGCGTAGCTCTCGGTGCTACGGGTAGGCGGCTTGGAAGGTGTGCTTGTCGTGCGTCTCGAGCGTGTTCCACCGCCACGTCTGCGCCTCGGTGATCCCCTTGCACATCGTGTGATACGACATCCAGGATCCGCTCACGCATAAGGATGGATCGGCGTTCGGGGGTTGGTTCCAGTGTGCGACCAGCCAGCCACCGGTGGCGTGCCCAAACTCATGTTTGATGGCGCCTCTGAAGTGGACCTGGTTCGACGGGTTCTGCCCCGTTCCCGTATACCACGGGAGTGTGTCGTTCATCCGGAGAGAGAACGTTCCGTTGACAAGGCAGGTCGTCGTTATCCCGTAGGTAGTCGAAGGCAGGGGAACCCAATCGATGACATCGTACGATAGCTGATCGTCGCAATCAGTGCCCTCGGGGGTGCCCGGCCAGGGCGGCCGGTCTGCACCGGCACCGAGGTTGAACTGCAGGGTGCCTGACAGAGCCTCCCACGCGTCTCCGGCCTCGACCGTTCGAGCGCGGATGTTGGTTCCCGTCGGGAAGCGTGTGCTGAACCAGTAGACGCGCGTGTCGATGTTCCACGTATCCTCGTACCAGTCGGTCCAGGTGTGAGCCGAGGCTGGAACGGTGCCGAGCAGACCGAGACCGATCCCGGCGGCAGCGGCGGCCGCGAGCCGTCTCAAACTCTGCATTGCGTCCAACCCATGTAATTCCAGGTGCCGAGGTCGTCGAGACTGAGACGCGCGCGGAAGGCCAGCCGGCCTTCGTCGTAGACGTCGGCGGTGGCAGAGTCGGTCGCCTTCTCGAGCTCGATCCTGGTCGGGGTGCCCGGAGGCGCATCGATCGCGGCTTGCATCGATGCGGCATCGGGGAACTCATCGGAGAAGAGCCCGAATGGCTGCTGGGCTAGCAGGGCAGCCTCAGGGGAGTCTGACCCGTGGCCCGGGTTGATACCGACGGCTTGATAGCCGATGATGTCGCAGTCTGGCTCGGCCGTCACGACGCTCGCGCCGAGGACCCAGCCCGCGGTGGCGACGACCATCGTCAGCACGCCCATCACGACCTTGCGTCGCATCTTCACCTCACACCGACCGGTT
>Ga0247727_10003448_pt1 | contig 34963 bp, 25 predicted proteins | sample WisWelCaveWW1625_FD_202498 | JGI IMG/M metagenome (GOLD analysis project Ga0247727, IMG submission 202498) | Biofilm microbial communities from Wishing Well Cave, Virginia, United States - WW16-25 | ecosystem: Environmental > Aquatic > Deep subsurface > Groundwater > Cave microbial mat | place...
CACGAGCACGGCCCTGAGCACGTCGCGCTGGTGCGGTGGGCGCCGTCGACCAGGTTCAGGCGGCATCACCACTGGGGCGGCGAGGAGATCCTCGTGCTGGATGGTGTGTTCGAGGACGAGCACGGCACGTACCCCAAGGGCAGCTGGCTGCGCAGCCCGCACCTGTCGGAGCACAACCCGTTCACCGGGCCTGACGGCGCGCTGATCTACGTGAAGACCGGCCACCTCGCCGCCGCGTGACGCTTCGTCGATCGCGGCTGTATCCGCTCCTGAAGTTCTAGCCGTGCCTTAGCCTCATTCTGTTTGTCCGTTGTCCGCTTCCCGTTGTAGCGTTCACCTGTGTCCTTCCCCCGCACCATCCTGCACGTCGACATGGACGCGTTCTTCGCGGCGGTCGAGGTGCGCGACCGTCCGGAGCTGCGTGGCCAGCCCGTCATCGTGGGGGCCGACCCGAAGGGCGGCCGCGGGCGCGGCGTCGTCTCGACGGCGTCGTACGAGGCGCGGCGGTACGGCGTCTTTAGCGCCATGCCGATCTCGGAGGCGTGGCGCCGCTGCCCGCAGGGCGTCTACCTGTCTCCCGATATCGAGCGCTACGCGCGCGAGTCCGAGCGGGTGATGGCGATCCTCGGGCGCTTCACCGATCTCGTCGAGCCGGTCTCGATCGACGAGGCGTTCCTGGACGTGACCGGCAGCGCGCGCGCGCTCGGGTCCGGGGAGACGATCGGCCGCAAGCTCAAGCAGGCGATCCACGACGATACCGCGCTCACCGCATCGGTCGGGGTGGCCGCGTCGAAGCTCGTGGCCAAGGTCGCCTCGGACATGCGCAAGCCGGACGGGCTGGTGGTGGTCGCGCCCGGAACGGAGGCGGCGTTTCTGGCGCCGCTGCCGGTACGCCGGCTCTGGGGAGTCGGGCCGAAGCTGGAAGAGACGCTCGCGAAGCTCGGCGTCGCGACGATCGGCGAGCTGGCGGCGCTCGACCCCGGGCGGCTCGGCCGGCGGATCGGGACCCACGGCCACGACCTGCAGCGGCTCGCCCGCGGCGAGGACGAGCGCGAGGTGTCGTCCGAGGCGGCCGGCGCGAAGAGCCTGGGGCAGGAACACACCTACGGCGAGGACACGGCCGATGCGACGCGGCTGCGGGCGACGCTGCTGCAGCTCGCGGACGGGGTTGCGGGCCGGCTCCGGGCGCACGCGCTGCGGGCGCGCACGATCACGCTCAAGTACCGCGACGAAGACTTCCGCACCACCACCCACGCCCGGACCCTGAAGCGCGCGACCGACTCGGGCGACGAGCTGTTTCGTGTGGCGAGCGAGCTCTTCGGCGAGGTGCACGCACGCAGGAAGGTGCGCCTCCTCGGGATCTACGCATCCCAGTTCGGCGAGGCCCGCGCCCAGCTCGGGCTTTTCGACCCGCCGAAGCCTCCCTCGCCCGTCGACCTGATCCGGGACGAGGTGCGCCGCCGTTTCGGCGACGAGGCGATCACGCGCGCCAGCCTGCTCGGCCGGCGCGAACGCCGCAACCCCTCGGACAAGCCCTCGCGCTGACGCGGCAGGGCGCGGGGGCGCGTAGCCGGACGGCCTTCACGCACGCCTCGCTCCAAGCTCGAGATACAGGTTGCGATAGGTGGCGCGCTCGGCCTCGAGCTCTTGCATCAGGCGCCTGAAGTCGGCGTGGCCTCGCAGCGGGTCGAGCAGCGGGTCGACGGCGAAGAATGTCGGGCACGGGTAGCCGTTGCCCGCGGCCTCGCGCAAGCGTGTGATCGCGGCGTCATGCTCTCCGAGCGCCGCCAGCGCGCAAGCGACGTCGTACTGGGCGTGGTGGTAGTGGCCGAAGTCCCGTCGCGCCTGCTCCGTCCGGTCGATCGCACGCCGCGCGCGCACCGCGTCGCCCTGGAGCGCGGCCAGAACCGCGCCCAGCGACTGGCCGTGTGGGTAGGCCGGGTTCTCGCGGCCCAGGCGCTCCACGGCGCGGGCGGCCTCCTCGAGCCGCCCCAGCCGGAGCAGACCGAGCGCCAGGTTGCTCCAGAACCAAGGATCGGGGAAGCGGCTGAGCCCATCCTCGGCGAGCGCCACCGCTTCGGCGAAGCGACCCCGGTGCAGCCGGCAGCTCGCGATGTGCATGTGCGCGTAATGATCCTCGGGGTCGGCGGCGAGCGCACGGGCGAACTCCGCCTCCGACTCGTCGACCAGGCCCACGTGGAAGAGGACGAGGCCCAGCAGGTAGCGCGCCGCGACCAGGGCCGGGTTGGCCACGAGCGCGGCCGTCGACTCGCGCAGCGCCATCGCGTGATCGAAGCCCGCGTTCGGGCTCGAGGCGAGCCGGCCGTGCAGGTAGCGTCCCTCGGGCAACGTGGGATCGAGCTCGAGTGCGCGGGCGCACATCGCGCGCGCCCGTTCGTACCAATCGCTTTCGGGAGCGTGCTCGAACGCCATTCGCGCGTAAGCGTCCGCGAGCCCGGCCCAGGCGGGGGCGAACCCTGGATCCGCGTCGCGCGCCTGCTCGAACGCGTTGATCGCGGCGTTGACCCCGGCGAGCCGGCCGCGAAAGAGACAGAGCCGGCCACGCAAGTAGAGCTCGTAGGAGGAGCTCGCGGGCGCCCGCCGCATGGCTTCGGGCAGCTGGCGTTCGTCACCGGACGTCAGCTCGACCTGGAGCGCTTCGGCGACCCGGCGCGAGACCTCGTCCTGCATCCGGAACACGTCGACGAAAGACGCGTCGACCTTCGAGGCCCACAGCGAGCGTCCCTCGGCGGACACGAGCTGGACCGTGACCCGGAGCCGATCTCCGGCGCGCTGAAAGCTGCCGTCGACGACGGCGTCCACGGACAGCTCGCGCGCGGCCTGCTGCGGGTCGGCCGGCTGGTCCTGGTAGCGCAGGATGGCGGACGTGGGGCGCACCACCAGCGCGCGCACGAGCGCGAGCTCGCTGATCGTCGCGTCGGCGAGGCCGATGGCGACGTGGGCGTTGTCCGGGCTGCGGGCGAGATCCTTGAAGGGCAGCACGGCCACGGACCGCGTCTCCCGCGACCTGGCTGCGGGGGACGCGGTCGCCTCGGCGACCGAGGCCTCGAGGGCGAAGCCGAGGTCGCGCGCCGAGCTGAAGCGCTCCTCCGGGTTCTTCTCCAGGCACCGCTCTACGACCCGTTCGAGCGCCGCGGGGAGCCTCGTGCCCTGTCGAAGCGCGGGCGGGTCCTCGCGCAGGATCGCGCTCATCGTGTCGGCCGCGGAGGGCCCCGAGAACGCCGGCTGCCCCGCGAGCAGCTCGTAGAGCACGGCGCCGAGCGCAAAGATGTCCGAGCGTGCGTCGGCCTCCTGGCCGCGCGCCTGCTCGGGCGACAGGTAGCCGAGGGTCCCGACGATCGCGCCCGGGCTCGTGTCGCGGGTGAGCGTCTGTGCCTCCGGCGCGGGCGCCGCGTCGGGCGGGCGCAGCTTGGCGAGACCGAAGTCGAGGATCTTGACGCGCCCGTCGCGGGTGAGGAACAGGTTCTCGGGTTTGAGGTCGCGGTGAACGATCCCGCGCTCGTGCGCGGCGGCGAGACCGTGGGCGATCTGGACCGCGAGCTCGACGGCCTTGCGCGGCGGAAGCGGTCCCGAGCGAAGTCTTTCGCGCAGCGTTTCGCCCTCGAGCAACTCGGTCACGACGAAGGGCGTGCCATCGGCGTTCCCCACGTCGTGGACGGCGACGACGTTCGGGTGGTCGAGAGCGCCCGCCGCGCGCGCCTCGCGTTCGAAGCGTCGGAGACGCTCGGGATCCGTCGCGACCGCGTCGGGCAGCACCTTGACGGCCACGTCGCGGCCGAGCCGGGGATCGCGGGCGCGATAGACGACGCCCATGCCGCCGGCTCCGAGCCGGCCGGTGATCTCGTATGGGCCGAGACGGCTTCCTGCGGCGAGAGCCATTCGTACGGCCGGGCAGCGGTCCCTCTGAGATTATAGCGCCGCGCTACGCGTAGAGAGCCTCGATTGCGTCCTTGTGGCGCTCCTGGATCGCGCGGCGCTTGAGCTTCAGGGTGGGCGTCAGCTCGCCCGCCTCGACCGACAGCTCCCGCGGCAGGAGAGCTATCTTCTTGACCGACTCGTAGCGGGCGAGGCGCGCGTTGACCGCTTCGACCTGCGCCTCGACGTAGGCCTTGAAGCGCTCGCAGCGGGCCGCTTCCTCGGCCGTACGGGCGGGGCTTTGCGCCTTCTGGGCTTCGACCGCTACCCGCGCCGGGTCGAGGGTCAAGAGCGCGACGACGTACGGCCGGCGGTCCCCGATCGCGACCGCCTGCGACACGGCCGCGATCTGCTTGAGCTGGCCCTCGAGGTGCTGCGGCGCGATGTTCTTGCCGCCCGACGTGATGATCAGCTCTTTCTTGCGGTCGGTGATGCGCAGGTAGCCTTCGCGGTCGATCTCGCCGACGTCGCCCGAGTGCAGCCAACCCTCGGCGTCGAGCGTCTCGCGCGTGGCGTCCTCGTTCTTGTAGTAGCCGCGGAAGACGTGCGGCCCGCGCATCAGCACCTCGCCGTCCTCGGCGACCCTGAGCTCGGTGCCGGGGATGGCGTAGCCCGCGCGCCCCAGCTGGTAGCGTTCGGGCACCGACATCGTCGCGGGCCCGGTGCACTCGCTCATGCCGTAGGCCTCCATGATCGGCATGCCCAGGCTCTGGAAGAAGTCGAGCGTCTCCTTGGCGATCGGCGCGGACGAGACGCAGAGCATGCGCGCCTGGTCGAGCCCCAGCCGGGCGCGCACCTTCGAGAACACGAGCCGGTTCGCGAGGGCGTAGCTCCAGGGCCGCGGCCGCCCGGCCTGGTCGGCGTCTCCCGTCGTTCGGCCCACGCCCCGTGCCCACGCAGCGATGCGCCGGCGCAGCGGGCTCGCCGAAGCACCCGCGGCCTGGATGCCGGACTGGATCTTCTCCCACACGCGCGGCACGCCCAGGAAGAAATGCGGCCGCACCTCGCGCAGGTTCTCGGGCAACTTCTCGAGACTCTCGGCGAAGTAAACCGACGCGCCGGTGGCGATCGACAGCAGGTGCGAGACGACCTGCTCCGCGATGTGCGACAGCGGCAGGTAGCTGATCAGCCGGTCCGGGGCGCCGATCGGCACCAGCTCCTGGACCTTCTCGGCGATGAAGGCCAGGTTGCGCTGGGTGAGCATCACGGCCTTGGGCGTGCCGGTGGTGCCCGAGGTGTAGATGAGGGTCGATACGGTCGAGGCAGAGAGCGCCGCGCTGCGACGCGCGACCTCGCTTTCGTGGGCGGCATCCCCGCGGGCCATGAAGTCGGTCCAGGAAAGGGTAAAGGGTTCGTCGCTCGTCCCGTCGAGCAGCACCACGACCCGCAGGACCGCCGGCCGGCCGGCCGGGCCCCGCAGCTTGGCGAGCGCCGCGGCGTTGTCGACCACCGCCACCACCGCCTCGGCGTGCTCCGCGATGTAGCGACATTGCTCGGGCGTGCTGTTCGTGTAGATACCCGCCGCGCGCGCGCCCACGCAGGCCGTGGCGAGGCTTGCCACGAACCACTCCGGGCGATTGCCGGCCAGGATCACGACGCCGCCGCCGGGCTCGACACCCAGGGCGACGAGCGCGCGCGCGGCGCGGTGCACGGCCTCCCGGTACTCACGCCAGCTCGTGAGCTCCCACGTGCCGCCGCGCTTGCGGGCCATGGCCGGGCGTTCGGCATGCGCACCGGCCGTGGCTTCGAAGACCTCCAGAACCGTGTCGGGCATGTTCGCGCTCCAGCCTCCCCGTGGCGGCCGCCGGTGGAAGCAAACACTAGGAGGCGCCCGTGGGGGTGTCAAGCGCCCACGCTCTGCGCCCACGCTCTGCGGGATCCGCCGCGACCCGTGGCTCATCGGCCGTCAGCAGAGCGAGCGGAGGATATACTCACTCGTCCTCGGGAGGCTCTCGCATGCTGCGACGTCCATTCGTGGCCGCACTGGCCCTGCTCGCCCTTGTCGCCGGCGTAAGGGCGCGCGTCGCGTCGGCAACGGAGCCCGCCGACCTCGTGCTCCAGAACGCGATCATCCACACCCTGGACACGAGACGGCCGCGCGCCGAGGCCGTCGCCGTGCGCGGCAACCGCATCGTCGCCGTGGGCACGAGCGCCGAGGTCGCCCGGCTCGCGGGGCCGAAGACGCGGGTGATGGACCTTCGCGGCCACACCGTGGTGCCCGGCTTCGACGACGCCCACGCGCACTTACTCGGCATCGGTTTCGCGCGCCTCGACGTCGATCTCGTGGGAACGGCGACGTTCGACGCTCTTGTCGCGCGGGTCGAGAAAGCGGTGAAGGCTCGTGCCCCCGGCGAGTGGATCCGCGGCCGCGGCTGGCACGAGGAGAAGTGGACGGCGCCCGCGCGCGGGGCCGTGCGCGGCTTCCCCACGCACGGGTCCCTCTCGGCGATCTCCCCCGACAACCCGGTGATCCTCGAGCGCGCGGACGGCCATGCCGTGCTGGTGAACGCGAAGGCCATGGCGCTCTTCGGCATCACGCGCGGCACCCGGGCGCCCGAGGGGGGCGAGATCATCCACGACGCGGCCGGCGAGCCCACGGGCGTCTTCGTCGACAACGCCGAGCGGCTCGTGACTCCGCAGGAGCGCACGCCGGCGGAGCTCGGCCGCGCGCTCGAGCTGGCGATGGACGAGTGCCTCGAGAAGGGGGTCACGAGCCTCACCGACGCGGGTGCGCCGGTCGAGCTGATCGCGCTCTACAAGCAGGCGGCCACCGCCGGGAAGCTGCGCACGCGGCTGTACGTGATGGCGAGCGGGTTTCCGACGATGCGGGCGCTCGGCATGCCGGAGTCCGGACTCGCGGGCGGCTTGCTGAACGTGCGCTCGGTGAAGCTCTACGCCGACGGCGCGCTCGGGTCGCGCGGCGCGGCGTTGCTCGAGCCGTACGCCGACGACCCGGACAACCTGGGCCTCGTCCGGACGCCGCCCGAGGAGCTGCTCGAGGCCGCGCGCTTCGCGCTCGCCCACGGCTTCCAGGTGGGCACCCACGCGATCGGCGACCGCGCCAACCGGATCGTGCTCGACGTCTACCAGAAAGCCTTCGCCGAGCGGCCCGAAGCGAACGACCCGCGCTTCCGCATCGAGCACGCGCAGATCCTCGACGCCGCGGACATCCCGCGCTTCGGGCGGCTCGGCGTGCTCGCCTCGATGCAGGGGATCCACGGCCCCTCCGATCGTCCCTGGGCCCCGAAGCGACTGGGCGACGCACGCGTGGCCGAGGGCGCCTACGTCTGGCGCAAGCTCCTCGATTCGGGCGCACGCATCATCAACGGCACCGACGCGCCCGTCGAGGACGTCTCGCCGATCCAGAATTTCCACGCCTCCGTGACGCGGAGCGGGGCGGACGGCCAGCCCCCCGGCGGCTTCGATCCGGACCAGCGGCTCACGCGGGCCGAAGCGCTCCGGACGATGACCCTCGACGCCGCCTACGGCAGCTTCGCCGAGAAGGAGAAGGGCTCGATCGAGGTCGGTAAGCTCGCCGATCTCGTTGTGCTTTCCCAGGACATCCTGTCCGTGCCCGCCGCGGCCCTCATGAAGACGGAAGTCCTGGCCACGATCCTGGACGGCCGCGTTCTCTACGAGAAGCAAACTCCCGAGGACCGGACACGCCGGAGGCCGGGAGAGGGTCGCAAGCCGGAATGGCCGCCGCCGAGCATCGTCGAGTACAAACCCCACTCCCGGCTGATCGTACCGCAACACGCGGTGCCGCGCGCCAGGTTCCCTGTGATCGACATCCACAGCCACCATGCCACGCCGATCAAGCCCGAGCGGCTCGATGAGGTCGTGAAGGCGATGGACCAGCTCAACCTCCGCGTGCTCGTGAACCTGAGCGGCGGCAGCGGCGATCAGCTCAAGCAGGGCCTCCAGGCGCTCCGGACCAGCCCGCACGCTGACCGGATGGTGCTGTTCGCCAACGTCGAATTCAAGGAAGTCGGTCCCGGTTTCGGCGTGAAGGCCGCCGCCCAGCTCGCGGAGGACGTCAAGGCCGGCGCGCTCGGCCTCAAGATCTTCAAGGACCTGGGATTGCGCATCAAGAAGGCGGACGGCAGCAGGCTCAAGCTCGACGACCCGGAGCTAGACCCCCTCTGGGAGAGCTGCGCGCGGCTCGACGTGCCAGTGCTCATCCACACCGCCGAACCGGCGCCTTTTTTCGACCCGATCGACTACGCGAACGAGCGCTGGCTCGAGCTGGCGCTCTACGACGACCGGCGCTACCAGGACCCGTCGTTCCCGCGCTTCGAGGAGCTGATCGCCGAGCGCGATCGCATGTTCGCGAAGCACAGGGATACCACCTTCATTGGCGCGCACATGCTCTACCACTCGAACGACCTCGCGTGCCTGGCCCAGCTGCTCGACCGGCTGCCCAACGTCTACCCGGAGCTGGCGGCGGTGCTCGCCGAGCTGGGCCGCCAGCCGCGCGCGGCGCGGGCCTTTCTCACCAAATACCAGGACCGTGTCCTGTTCGGCAAGGACAGCTTCCAGCCGGACCAGTTCCCCTACTATTGGCGGACCTTGGAGAGCGCGGACGAGTACTTCGACTACTACCGCGACTACCACGCGTTCTGGAAGCTCTACGGCTTCGAGCTGCCGGACGCGGTGCTCAAGAAGCTGTACTACAAGAACGCGCTCAAGCTGGTGAAGGGGCTGCCGAGGGCTGGCTTCCCGGAGTAATCGCCACGCGGCTTCAGTCGGCGCTGACGCTGATCGACTGGATCTCGCCCGGCGCGCAGCGGACGAAGACCTCCATCGGGCGGCAGCACACCGGACAGTCCTCGAAGTAGCTCTGTTCGACTCCGGCGGTCGTGTCGACGTCGAGGGCGATGTGCTCGCCGCAGCTCGGGCAGTCGACGATGATCTCCTCGATCACTGGGCCCGGCCGTCAGCGCTTGTGGAGGTTCAGGACCAGCCGCACGTTCAGGCTGACGCGCGTCGTGCCGGGCGCGACCTCGATGTCGATCGGGACCTCGAGCTCGGTGGTACCGGCGTCCGGGTGCAGGATGGGCTCGGGCGCAGCGGTCTCGACCGCGCGCGGCGGAGCCAGCTTGCCGTGCGTTGGGTGATCGAGCTCCTGGATCTCCTCGAGGTCCATCTCGAGGTCCTCGGCCGGCATCCCGGGAGCGGCGATGCCACGACGCAGCTCGACGGCTTCGTCGTGCTTGGTCACGAGCGTGGTCTGCGGGCGACGGCCGGCGACGGCGCCAGGGCGCCCGGCGGGAGCCGGCGCCCGCACGGCCGGCTGGGCGGGCTCGGGCGGGCGCGGCGTCATGGCCGCCCGCAGGGCCGCGGGGTGCGAGGCGCCGACCGGCGTGTTGCCGTCGAACTCGATCGCCGGCAGCCCGGCCGGGGCGGGCCCCCCGAGCTCCAGCTCGCTCAGCAGATCGTCGTTCGGTGCGGCGAGCGGCGGCGACGAGGGCGGCCGCGGCGTCGGACCCGACCGCGGCGGGCCGGGGGCCCGGCCGGGGGCCGAGGGGGCCGGTGCGCCGTCGCCGTAGCGGACCGACAGGGACTTGAAGACCAGCTTGGTCACGGCCTTGAGCGTGTCCTCGACGCCGATCCCCTTGACGGCCACCGCCTCGTAGAAAGGAGCGTTCAGCGGGTTCATGCGCTCGTTCAGGATCTCGATCGGCAGCGCGTTCGGCAGGTCGCGCTTGTTGTACTGGAGCACCACCGGGAGCTCGTCCGGATCGATCTCGTTGGCCTCCAGGTTCTGCCGCATGTTCTCGTAGCTCTCGAGGTTGGCGTCGAGCATCGCCTCTTGCGAGTCGGCCACGAAGCAGACGGCGTCGGCGCCCTTCAGCACCATGCGGCGGGTGGCGTTGTAGAACACCTGGCCGGGAACGGTATAGAGCTGGATCCTCGTCCGCATGCCGCGGATCGTTCCGATCTCGATGGGCAGGAAGTCGAAGAACAGCGTCCGGTCCGTCTCCGTGGCGAGCGAGAGCATCTTGCCCTTGTTCTTGATGGGCAGCTTCTCGTGGATCCACTGAAGATTGGTGGTCTTGCCGCAGAGCCCGGGCCCGTAATAGACGACCTTGGCCGTCAGCTCCTTGGTCGAGTAGTTGAACAACACCATGCGGTTACGGGCATTCTAGGCCCCCCTCCGCAGCCGGCGCAACGGGGACTGCTAGAATCGACCGAAACCACGACCCCGGAGGCTCCTCGATGCCGCTTCTCGCTCTCGTCATCGCACTCGCGCAGGCGGCGCCGCAGCCCCAGGCGCCCGCTTCCGTGGCCACGCCCAGGCCTGTCGCGAGCAGGCCGTTCGTGGCGCTCGACGTGACCCAGGGCCGCTCGTCGCTAGGGACGATCGTCATCGCGCTCAATCCAGAGAAGGCGCCGGTGAGCGTCGACAACTTCCTGCAGTACGTCCGAGCGGGCCACTATGACGGGACCGTCTTCCATCGGGTGATGCCGGACTTCATGATCCAGGGCGGGGGCTTCACTCCGGAGCTGCTGGAGCGGCCCACCCGGCCGCCGATCAAGAACGAGGCCAGGAACGGCCTGCGCAACTCACGCGGGACCGTGGCGATGGCCCGGACGAACGACCCCAACAGCGCCACCAGCCAGTTCTTCATCAGCGTGAAGGACAACCACCGCCTCGACTTCGGGATCAGCGGCGCCGGCTACGCCGTGTTCGGCGAGGTGGTCGAGGGGATGGACGTCGCCAACCGCATCTCGCTGACGCCGACCACGACCCGCGGCCCGCACCAGAGCGCGCCGCAGACCTCGGTCGTGATCCGCAGGGCCAGGGAACTCAAGACCTGGGCCCCGAAGCCCGCCGCGATGGCGCCGAAGCCGCATTAGCGCCCCTCGATCTCGAGACCGCCCGTCGCTCGTAGCGGCGCGGGCGGTGGCCGCCAACCGTGGGTGACAGCCGGCCACGTGGCTCTGCGAGGGCCTACAGCTCGCTGAAGGCTTTGAGCAGCTCTTCGGCCTTGCTCGGGTCCAGCTTCAGAATCGCGGAGTCACCGTTGCGGCGGGCGTAGAAGGTCCCGTCCTTCCGGCCGAGCTCGACCCAGGACTCGTTCTTGGCCTTCACGGTGACCTTGAGGGCCGGGGCGTCGAGGCCGTAGGCCGGGGCCGCGCTCGGGCTGTCGACGAACTCGGCTACTTCGACCCCGCCCATCTTGAAGAGCGCGTCCTCGACCTTGGTGGTGTCGAGGTCCTTCGCGTCGGGGGCTGTGCGCTTCCACTGCGTTTTGTCGAGGCCGTCTTTGTCCTTCGTGGTGCTCTTGGCGTAGGTTTTCGTCGCGCCGGCGGCGGTCACGTCGAACGCCTCGGTCTCGTACGTCGCCACCTCGAGCAGGCGCTTGGCGCGCAGTTCCCCCATGCCCTTGGCGAGGTCGTCGGCGAGTGTCGCCGCGACGACCGCGACGAGCCCGCTGCCCGCGTGGCGGGCGTAGTACTTCGTGGGCTTGGGTGGTGCGGGCTTCTCGCCCTTCTTCGCGGGTGACGGAGAAGGCGAGGGGGCGGGCGTGGCCGTCGGATCGGGCGCCGCGCCGCCGATCTCGAGCGTGCGGGCCACCCCGTCCTTCGTGACCAGCGTGACGACGCGGGCCGGCTTCGCGAGGCCGTAGCGCGCGATCTGCTTGGCGTCTCTCACGTCGCTCACGGCCTCGCCCGCTACCGAGTCCATGCGCAGGTTCTCGATCGTGCCGAGGAGACCGTCCACGGACCAGCGGCCGGCGCGGGTCGCGAGCGGCGTGGTGAATGCCCACTCGCCTTCGTCCGTCCGCGCCAGGGCGTAGCTCCCCTCCGGACCCGCCACCTCGAGCGAGCGCACGTCGTCGCGCTTGACGTGCAGCAGGTCGCGGTCGCGGAGGTCGAACGGCTTCTTGTCGAACGAGCCCTCGACCCAGGAGGCCACCAGATACACCTTCGGCTCGCCGGGCTTGCGCGCGTACAGGCTGCCGCCGTCCGGCGACTTCGCCCCGAAGTCGACCGCGAGCGGCGCCTTTGCCCCCTCGAGCAGCGCTTTGACCTGGCGGCTCGGCGTGTCGAGCCCGTACTGGGCGAAGTCCGTGACCTGGTCCGCCACCAGCTCGTCCGCCTCGAGCTTCTCGAGGCTCGTGAGCATCGCTTCGACGGCCGACGTGTCGGCGGGCGCCGCGAAGGGGGTCGTGAGCTTCCAGGACGTGCCCTCCTTGACGAGCCTGATGCCCTCGCCGGCAAAGGCGGAGAGCGAGATCTCCCGGGCCTTCGCCTTGTCGACCGCCAGGAGCGTGACCTTCTCCCGCTCGCCTTCCTTCTTCGGCTCCTGCTTGCGCTCGACGAACCAGATGTAGGAAGCGAGCGCCGCCAGGACGAGCACGGCCAGCCCGGTCTTCCAGAATTCTTTCATGAACGCTCCTAGCGCCTGCGCCACCAGCTGACGATGCCGGCGATCACGAAGAACCCCGGCAGCAGCACGAGCGCGACCCAGGCCACGTTCTGCTGGACCTGGCGGCTCACGAACAGGGCCTGGTTCTCGGGCTCCTTCGGGCGGATCGAGATCATGTCCGCGTCTTCAGCGAGCCACGCCACGACGTTCAGGAAGAAGTCCTGGTTGCCCTGGAAGCCGAGGAGGGCGTTCGAGGCGAAGTCGGCGTCGCCGATCGCCACGACGCGGCCCTCGGGGGTCTTCGGCTCCTCGGGTGCGGGAGCTGGGGCCGGAGCGGGCGTGGGAGTGGGGGCGGGCGCCGGCCCCTTGACGGTCGCGACCGCGGCGAGCGCGATCGGCCCCTTGCGGTCCTTGCCCTCGTCGAACTGGACCGGCGACTTGAGCATGAGGTCCGACTCCGCCCAGGACTGCTCCGATGTCTTCACGAGCTCCTGCGCCGCGACGCCTTCCACGGTTTGCTTGCCCGCTTCGACGCTGCGCGCCCCGCCGTAGAGCGTCGGCAGCCGGAAGTCCTTGGTGATCGCGTGATACGGATACTCGATCGCGAGCGGTGCGAGCTCGGAGAAGCCGAAGAGCTGGCCCATGCCCGAGACGTCCACCACCACGTCCCGGCCGGCCACGATGTTCCAGCCCTTGGCGAGCGCGACGAGGTTCGGGAACGATGCCTTGAGCTCCGGCTCGATCATCAAGAGCGCCTTGCCCCCCCGCTTCACGAAGTCGAAAATCGCGGCGGTCGTCTCCTCGAGCAGGTCCTTTTCCGGGCCGCCCACGACGAGCACCGTGCAGTCCGCGGGAACCGCCTTCTCGCGCAGCAGGAAGACGCTCTTCACCTCGTAGAACGCCTTCGTGAGCGAGGACTTGGCGCCCGAGAAGCCGCGCTCGCCGCTGTCCTCGCCCGAGCGCTCGCCCTGGCCCTCGACCAGGCACACGGTCTTCTTGCCCTCGCGCGTGATCTTGATGAGCGCGTTCGTGATGTCCTGCTCGCCGTCGTTCGAGACCCGCTCTCGCTTGTCGCCCTTCTCGATCACCAGGATCGGCCACGGCCCGCGCACGTCGTAGGCCTGCGCCTTGGCTGGGCTCTGCACCGGGTCGACGAAGTCGGTCTTGAGCTTCGGCGAGAGCGCCTGGTACTCCTTCAGGCGGTCCTGGCCGCGCGCCATCTCGCGTGCGCGCTGGAAGTAGGTGATCTTGATCTCGTCCGGGAGGCCGGCCAGCACCTTGCGCGTCTGGTCGGAGAGGCTGTAGCGCTGGTCCTTGGTGAGGTCGAAGCGCCGGGTGTGGCGCGCGGCGAGGTAGTTGAGGGCGCCGAGGATGGCGAGCGCCACCAGCACCAGCACCACGGTGTTGCTGCCGTACTTGAGCTGGCGCCGTCCCAGGCCGCGCACCACGTCCTCGAAACGGAGCACCAAGTGCACCAGCACGAGCGCCGCCGCCGCGATCAGGTACGGCCGCAGCCCGCCGGGCAGCGCGCGGCCCGTGCGCGAGAACGCCACGGCGCCCACGGCGAGGGCGAGCCCCAATGGAGCGAGGAGATCGACGAGTCGCTTCAGGAAGCGCATGCGGTCACGCCCTCCAGCGCTGGCTTTCCACCGACTGGTGGGCCAGGAACAGGCCGAACGTGATGACGCTCAGGTAAAACGCGGCGGCCTTCAGGTCGACGACACCCTTCACGAAGTCCTCGAGATGCGTCGTCACGCCGAGGTAAGCGACCGCCTTCATCACCGGCCCCGCGGTCGGATCGTCCGCCCAGCCGAGCGTCCACATCCCGAGGAACAGGCAGAAGGACAGGATCCCCGCCACGATCTGGTTCCGGGTGAGCGTCGAGACGAACGTCCCCATCGCCAGGAAGCACGCGCCGAGCAGGAACAGGCCGAGAGCACCCGTCGCGACCGGTTTCCACTCCGGCGGGCTCGTCGCGTAGCTCCAGATCAGGGCCACGTTGACGAGCCCCGCCAGGATCATGAGCGCGTAGAGCCCGCTCGCGGCCAGGAACTTCCCGAGCACGATCTGAAACACGCTGATCGGGGACGTGGCGAGCAGCTCGATCGTCCCCTGGCGCTTCTCCTCGGCGAACAGGCGCATCGTCAGCATCGGCGCGAGGAACAGCGCCACCACCGCCATGTTGTGGAACAGCGGGCGGATCAGGTACTCGTTGAGCGAGATCTTCATCCCGCCGCCGTACTCCATCCCCTGCTGCGCGATGCGCATAGACTGCTCGAGGAAGAAGCTGAACGAGAAGTAGTAGAAGATGCCGAACAGCATCGTCCAGACGAAGAGCGCCACCCAGGCGATCGGGCTGCCGAAGTAGTGGCGCCATTCCTTCCCGACGATAGCGGCGGTGTTGCGAAGCGCAGTCACGCTTTCTTGCCCTCCTCAGGCGGCGGGCGCCGATTCCTCGGCGTCCGCGGTGGTGAGGTGAAGGAAGATCTCCTCCAGGCTCATGCCCATCTGCTGCAGGCCGACGAGGCTGTGGCCCTTGGTGACGACCGCCCACGCGAGCTCGGCCCGCACGTCCCGGCCCGCCTCCGCCTCGACGTCGATCACGGCGATACCGTCATGGCCGGCGCGCGCATGCGCGACGAGAACGCCCGGTACCGCGCGCACGGCCGCGAGCGCCGAGGCTTCGTCGCCTCGCACCTCGAGGCGGGTGGTGCCCGCACCCTTCAGGCGGCGGGTGAGGTTGTCGGGGGTGTCCTCGGCGACCACGCGCCCCTTGTTGATGATCACCACGCGCCCGCAGGTCATCGAGACCTCGGGCAGGATGTGGGTGGAGAGGATCACGGTGTGGCTGCCGGCGAGGCCCCGGATCAGCTCACGCGTCTCGATGATCTGCTTCGGGTCGAGTCCCGCCGTCGGCTCGTCGAGGATCAGCACGTCCGGGTTGTGCAGGATCGCCTGGGCGAGGCCCACGCGCTGGCGGTAGCCCTTCGACAGCTTGGCGATCAGCTTCGTGCGCACGTCGCCCACGCGGCACTTCTCGACCGCCTCGGCGACCCGCGTCTTGCGCTCCCGGGCCGGGACGCCCTTGATCTTCGCGCAGAAGTCGAGGTACTCGGCGACGCTCAGGTCTGGGTAGAGCGGGGGGGTCTCGGGCAGGTAGCCGACGCGCCGCTTGACGTCCATCGGCTGCGCGAAGACGTCGCAGCCCGCCACGCGCGCCGTGCCCTCGGTGGGAGGCAGGTAGCAGGTGAGGATGCGCATGGTGGTCGTCTTGCCGGCCCCGTTCGGGCCCAGGAAGCCCAGGACCTCGCCCTTCTCCACGCGGAACGAGATGCCGTCCACCGCCGTCGCACGGCCGTACCTCTTGGTGAGGCTTTCGACCTCGATCATGCCGACGTTCTCCTTGGATCCCGGGACGGGCCTCCCTGGCGTCGGTCGGCGCCTTTGTCCCGGTGCAAGTATCATAGCGACTGCTTTTTTCAGGTGTCAAACCAGGGCGAAGGATGCCGGTCTTCTCGCTGACCTCGCGCCGCCGGGCCACGCTCGCGGCGCTCGCCGAGCGGATGCTCGAAGCCCCGGACCTGCCGGGGCTCACGCGGCTCCTGACCGTCGACCTGCGCCAGGCGCTCCTGGCCGAGAACGCGAGCCTGCTGCTCTGGGACCGGCGCCTCGAGAGCTTCGAGAGCCTGGCGCTCGACGAGGCGGGAAGGCTGCGCCGGCAACGCCCCGACGGCGCGAGTCCCGCCGGGCCGCGCACGCGCTTCCTGCTCTCGGAGGGTCAGCTGGTCGAGACCTCGCCCGACGCCGCGAGCGAGGTGCTGGTGCCGCTGCTCGCGAGAAGCGGCCTCGTGGGCATGCTGGTGCTCGGGCCGGTGAAGCACCGGCGGCGGCCGGTCACGGATCGCGAGGCTCGTCTCGTCTCGCGGATCGCCGTGCGCGCGGCGCTCGCCTTCGAGAACCTCGCCTACCAGAAGGAGCTCATCGAGTCGGAGCGGCTCGCCGCGCTCGGCACCATGGCGGGCATGCTGGTCCACGACTTCCGCGGCCCGATGACGCTGATCCGGGGCTGGGCCGAGACGCTCGTGCTCGGGGACGTCGAGCCCGTGGAGGTCGCTCAACGGGCCCAGGCGATCGTGGACGCGGTCGACCGGCTCGAGCGCATGACGGGCGAGACGCTCGACTTCGCGCGCGGGGCGGAAAGGCTGGTCCTGCGCGCGGTGCCGCTCTCGATCCTGGTCGCCGAGCTCGCCGCGGGGATCGAGCAGGAGCTGCCGGGGCTCACGGTCGAGCGCGACTTCGACCTGCCCGGCGGCCGCCGCGGACCGGTCGACGTCGACAAGATCCGCCGGGCGGTCTCGAACATCGCAGCCAACGCGCGGGACGCGATGGGCGGCTCCGGGCGGCTCCAGCTCCAGGCCCGGATCGAAGCGCTCGCGGGCCCGGACGGGCCCCGCGAGCACCTGGTGCTGGTGCTCGCCGACGACGGCCCGGGCGTCGCCCCCGGCATCCGCGAGCGGGTCTTCGACCCTTTCGTCACGCACGGCAAAAAGCGCGGGACCGGCCTCGGCCTGGCCGTGGCGCGCCGCTTCGTGGAGGACCACGGCGGCCGCCTCGAGCTCGTGGCCGACCCATTGGGCGGGACCCGCGGCGCGCGCTTCCGGCTTTCTCTCCCGCTCGCCGTGGGCGACGCGCGGCCACGCTAGAATCGCGGCATGAGGAAAGCGCGGGACGGGGCCCCGCTGGCGTTGTCCCTGGTGCTCGCGGCGCTGGCCTGCCGGAGTTACGATCCTGCGAGCGAGCTACAGCTCGGCGGGATCGAGACGTACTGGGTCGTCGACACACCGCGGCAGGGGCAGAACTTCATCGCCCCGGTGGTGCGCTTCCGGCTCCGGAACGTCTCCTCGCGGTCGCTCGGCTCGATCCAGGCGCGGGCTCGCTTCCCGGCGCCCGACCAGGAGGAGGCGTGGGGCTCGATCCAGGAGCAGGTGAGCACCTGGCGCCGCCCGCTCGAGCCCGGCGCGGAAACAGTCGTGACGGTTCGCTCGGCGGGCCGGTATCACTCCGCGGCCGATCCCGACGAGATCCTGCGCTCGCCCGCTTTCAAGGACCCGCGCGTCGAGGTTTTCGTCCGCATCGGCTCCTCGGACTGGGCGCCAGTCGCCCAGGCCGACGTCGAGCGGCGGATCGGCGCCCCCGGCCAGCTTCCGCTCGACGCACCCTGATCGGAGCACGATGAGCGTCCGTGTCCGTTTCCGCCATCTCGACGGACAGGATGAGAACAGGCTGGACGAGGTCTCGCTGCCCGCGCTCATCGGCTCGGCGCCCGAGGCGGACGTCTTCGCGGAGCGGGCCGCGGCCCACCACGCCCGAGTCTTCGAGCGGGAGGGCGAGATCGTGCTGCAGGTGGCCGAAGCGGGGCTCGTGCTGCGGCTGTCGGGCGAGCCGGTGCGCGAGGCCGTCCTGCGCGAGGGCGACGTGATCGAGCTCGGCGACCACGGCCCGCAGCTGCGGCTCGAGGCCGGCGACGACGCCGGCGAGGAGATGCTCGAGGCGGCGCCCTTCGAGCGCGAGGGCTCGCTCGCTTCCCCCCGCGCGCTCGTCTTGAGGGGCCTCGCCCGGATCAGCGCGCCCGTCCGCGGGTTGCTGGCGATCGGCCTGGCGCTCGCGCTTCTGGCGCTCGGCTACAGCCAGCTCCAGGACCGCCGCTTGCGGCGCGAGGTCGCGCGGCTCGGCGAGGCGCTGCGGGAGTCCGAGCGCGAGCGGGAGCTGTTTGCCGCACGGATCGCGGAGGAGCGGGCGCGCACGGAGGACGGTCGGGCGGCGCTCTCCGCGCGGCTCGACGAGCTGCGCCAGCGCGAGGAATCCCTCTACGCGCAGGTCCGGGCGGCGGCGGCGGCCGAGGCGGGCACGCTGCGCGGCGAGCTGCGGGCGACGCGCGAGCGCCTGGCGACGCTCGAGACCGAGCGCGCGGTCGGCGAGCGCATCGTGCGCGAATACGGCCCGGGCGTGTGCCTGATCCAGGGCGCCTATCTCTTCCGCGACGCCAGGGGGCGGCCCTTGCGTTACCGGCTCGACGAGAACGGCAATACCTTGAAGGACGCGGACGACACCCCGCAGCTCGATCCCGAGGGACAGGGCCCGGTCCACGAGGTCGAGTACGTGGGCACCGGCTTCCTGGTCGACCGCCGCGGGCTCCTGCTCACGAACCGCCACATCGCCGAGCCGTGGTGGAGCGACGAGCACGCGCAGTCGCTCGGCGAGCGCGGCTACACCCCGAAGCAGACGGTGCTGCGCGCCTTCTTCCCGCGCGAGAAGCGGCCGTTCGAGCTCCGCATCGAGAGCCACGCCGAGCATGCCGACGTCTCGCTCTTGCGCTGCGACCTCGGGGGCGTGCGCCTGCCGACGCTACCGCTCGACCGCACCGGCAAGGGCGCCGTCACGGGTCAGGCGGTGGTGCTGGTCGGCTTCCCGGCGGGAATCGAGGCGATGCTCGCCAAGATCGACGCTGCCGAGGCGCGCGCGATCGTGACGGGCGCAGGCATGAGCACCGGTCGGATCAGCGAAGCGCTGGCCCAGCGAGGCCTGGTGCGGCCGTCCACCACCCAGGGTCACATCGCCGACATCACCGACACCGACGTCGTCTTCGACGCGCCCACCACCCAGGGCGGCAGCGGCGGGCCGCTCTTGAACCGCAACGGACAGGTGATCGGGGTCGCCTATGCCGTGCTGTCCCGTTTCGGGGGCAACTCGTTCGCAGTGCCGGTGCGGCGTGCCCTGCCGCTTGTCGCCGCCCAGGACGCGAGCTCGCCGCCGGACTCGGGAGCGCGGAGCGCCGCCCGGTGAGCCGCACAACCCGGCTGCTGTTGCTGGTGGCGCTCGCCGCCGCGGTGTTCCGGCTGCCCGGGCTCTCCTACCCCGCCGAGGAGTACTTCGACGAGGTCTACCACGCGAAGACGGCGCTCCAGTACCTGCGCGGCGAGCCTCCCACGGAGTGGGTGCATCCGCCGCTGGCGAAGCTCCTGATCGCGACGGGCATCGCGCTCTTCGGCTACCAGCCGTGGAGCTGGCGGCTCGCGCCGGCGTTCGCCGGCATTTTGCTGGCGCCCGTGTTCCTGCTGTTGGCGCTTCGCGTGCTCGCGACGGAGCGAGCGGCTCTCTTCGCAACGCTGCTGCTGCTGCTCGACGGCGTGTACTTGGTGCAGAGCCGGATCGCGATGACCAACGTCTTCGCGCTGCTGTTCCAGCTGCTCTCGGCGCTGCTGCTGGTCCGCGCAGTGCTCGAGCCGCGCCTTGCGCTCCGCGCGATGTCGCTCGCGGGATTCGCGCTCGGGCTCGCGCTGGCGACGCGCTGGACGAGCCTCTGGGCCTGGGGCTTCCTCGGCCTGGTCTTCCTGGTGGTGCGCGGCCGGCGCGCGCTGCGGGCCCGCGAGCTCGCGCTCGCAACCCTGACGTTCGCCGTGGTCCCCGCGGCGGTGTACCTGCTGAGCTATCTGCCTTGGATGCGTCAGGGCCACGGCGTGGGCGAAGTGCTGCGGCTGCAGCAGGCGATCTGGGGCTATCACGCCCACCTCACCGCCACCCACACCTACTTCAGCCCCTGGTGGACCTGGCCGGCGCTGTACCGGCCCACCTGGTACTTTTGGCACTCGGGCGAGGGCTTCGTGCGCGGGATCGTGGCGCTCGGCAACCCGGCGATCTGGTGGGCCGCGGTCCCGGTGTCGGCGTGGGCGCTCGCGACCGGCATTCGCTGGCGCGACCCGCGGCGTGTCTTCTGCGGCGCCGGCTTCTTCATGCTCTACCTGCCCTGGGGTCTCTCGCCGCGGACGCTCAACTTCTCCCACTACCTCTTCGAGGCGATTCCCTACGCCTGCCTGTCGCTCGGCATCCTGCTCGACCGCCACTGGGACGTGGGTCAGGCGATCCTGCCTCGCGGTTACGTGGCGCTGGCGGCGGCCGTGTTCCTGCTGTTCCTGCCGTTCCTGATCGCGATTCCGATCCCGACGACGCTGTGGAGCTTCCGCTTCCCCACCGGCGGTGGGATCTGGACCTGGTTCCCGAGCTGGGTCTCGGGCTGGCCAGGCGCTTAGACCGGCTGCCGGCGCTCACGGGGCGGCGTCGCGAGCCTTTCCCGGAGACCCGACTCAGTGACTGGCGCCCTCCAACCGCGGAGTCAACGACGCCAGCTCCTCCGCCACGACCCTGTTGCCGTGGGGGCTCCAATGGCCGTCGTCGGCCAGGTAGATCTCCTCGCCGGCCAGCGCGCGCCGCAGCGCGACGCGCCCGGCCGGGCTGTACGGGATGGCGAGCGAGCGGCGAGCTCCTCGACTGCCGCGGAGAACTCGTGCGGGTACCCGAGATCGAGCAGGACGAGCCGGGCGCCCGCCCCGGCGCTGAGCTGCTTCATGCGCTCGACCGCGTGGCGGGTGGCCGCCCAGGAGAGCCGCAGCTCGTCGCTCGCCTCGGGGCGGCCCGCGGCGAAGGGCTCGCGCAGGGCGCTCGGACGGGGAAGCCACGGCCGGCCGCTCGGCTCGCCGCCTTCGGCCTCGGGTGCGCTCCAAACTGCGTCGGTGGGCCCCCGCTGCAGCAGGACCCGCGCCAGCCGGGCCGTGCGCAGGGGAACCGCCGCATTCAGCAGCCACCAGTCGTAGACCGTTCGATCCGGCGCGCGCAGCTCCTGGCGCACCCGCGGAGCGTACGGGCTCTCGGGCGAGTCCGCCATGAACGTTCGGAGCTCGCCGGGGTCGAACCAGTATTCCACGTCGGCCAGGTCGTTCGGATGGGCGCACACGAAGACGACCGCTGGGCCGAGCCGCAGTCCCTTCTCACGCAGGAGATGGAGCGACTGCAGCAGGCATGCTCCCTGGAGCCCCAGGTTCGCCGCCGGCCGGGCGCTGAGCCTCGCGTACAGCGGGGCGAGCGTGTCCGGGGTCTCGACACCGTGTCCGTAGACCAGGCTGTCGCCCAGAAACAGCGCGGCGGCGCTCGTGAGCGCGGGACCGCGATAGCCGTCCACGTTGGCGTCGTGCCGCCACCAGTGGCCGTTCCAGTACATGCGCCGGCGTACTTCGGGGCGCAGTGCGTGGCCGCGGTGGGGATCGAGCGTGTAGATTCCCTCCGGCTCGTCGTGGTAGCCCCCGTGCACGTAGTTGCCGATCCGGCCCCGCAGCAGGCCCCGTGAGACGCGAAGCAGGAGCTCGGTCGGCAGGATCGGCGTGACCACGAGCAGCGCGGCGAAGTAGAGCGAGAACAGGGTGCCGCGGCGTCCCCGAGCGAAGCGGCGGAGGGCGAAGGCCAGCAGGCCGAGGCCCCCGAGGAAGAAGAGCACGCCTTTGCCGCGGGCGAGGCTCGTTCCCAACCACAGCAGGAGCACGTAGACGATCGCCGACAGGGGCAGCGCCGGTCCGTTCCCCATGCCCCGCATCATGACGGAGGCCGATTCTACCTGCGCGGCGATGCGGCGAGCGCCGGTCCCGCCCCGTTGCGACAGGCGGGGTCTCGGCCTATCCTCCCGGCGCCGCCGGCGCGCGCCGCGGCCGTCCGGCGGAGGTAACGACGTGACGGAAAACCACACGTCTCCGGCGCGGGGGCCTTGGGCCCGGGAGCGCGTCCTCGCCACGCTCGACGCGGCGATCGTCCTCTGTGCGGGCCTCCTCGCCTTCTACCTAGTCGTCGGGCGGATCGACCTGGGCATCCTCAGCGTCAACCGCGTTTCGAAGCCGCTGCTCGTGCTTTTCCTCCTCGCCTCCGTGCGCGCCGCAGTTCCGCGCGGATCGTGGCTGACGAACAGGCTCGGCCGGGTGCGCGCCCGGGTGCGCGCGGCGCTCGCCGCCGCCGAGCGACGCACGCCCTGGACCTCCGCCTTGATCGACGCGGCCGTCGCGATGGTCAGCGTGCACCTCGCCGCGAAGCTCGTCGCCTTCTACGCGAACCTGCTCTTTCCGCCGGCACGCGACCGGCACATGGTCATGCCGTTCGAGGCGCGCCGCTTCGCCGAGGCGTTCGCCGCGTGGGACTCGGGCTGGTACTTCGAGATCGCCCGGCGCGGCCCCTTCGTCAACAGCGAAGGGCAGAGCTCGCTCGCGTTCTTCCCGCTCTACCCGCTGCTGATGCGCGCGCTGGCCTGGCCGTTCGGAGGCAGCGAGCGAGCCCTGTGGGTCGCGGGCATCGTGCTGTCGTACGCCTGCTTCTTCCTTGGCCTGGTGGTGCTGCACCGCTTCAGCTTCGACCGCTTCGCGGATCGGGAGGTCGCGCGGCGCACGCTGCTCTACCTCTCGGTTTTCCCCTTCGCCTATTTCTTCACCCAGGTGTACACAGAGTCGCTCTTCCTGTTCCTCTCGGTGAGCGTCGTCGCCGCGGCAACCGCGTCGCGCTGGGGTCTCGCCGGAGCGCTCGGGTTCCTGACCGCGCTCACACGGCCCAACGGAGTGCTGATCGCCGTGCCGCTCGCGCTCATTGCCCTCGGCGGCCGGCCCCGCCTGCTGGAGCTCGCGCGGAGAGCGCTCGCGGTGGCCCTGGTGCCGGCGGGGCTCGGGGTGTACTGCGCCTTCGTGTACCGCCGGACGGGCGACCCGCTCGGCTGGCTGCACGCCCAGGAGCAGTGGGGCTACGCGCTGGGACATCGCCCGTGGGTCGAGCTGATGCGGATGCTCGACGGGCTCGAGCGGCACGGCGCCTACGGCTACTTCTTCTCGGACCCCATGGCGCCCTACTACTTCGCCCACGGGATGGTGGCGCTCGTGATGATCGCGCTCGTGCCGAGCGTCTTCCGTCGCCTCGGGGCGGCCCTCGGGGCGTACGTCGCCGTGATGCTGTACCTCCCGCTCACCGGCAACGCCCTCGAGGGCATCGGCCGCTACTCGGCGACGCTGTTCCCCGTCTTCATGCTGATCGGGGCCGCCGCCTCGAAGCGCGGGCACGAGGCGCTCCTGATCACGGGCGCGCTGATCCTGTCGCTGCTCGCGAGCCTCTTCGTCACCTTTCACCCGATCTACTGACGGGAGGGCCGATTGACGGCAGACAGGCCGCGGGCGAGCGAAAACGAAGGCGACCCTCGTCCGGCCGTTGCGTGGCGCTCCGTGCTGGCGCCCACGCTCTTCGCGGCCTCGCTCGTCCTGTTGGTCTGGACAATCCTGGTCGCCGTGACGGGCGGCTTCAGGCTTGCGCTCGGCCCCTTGCGCTTGTCGTCGCACCGTGTTCTGCCGCCAATGCTCGCCGGAGTGCTCGCCTGCTTCGCCACTTACCGCATCGCCGGCCCGCACATGGAGAACGTCTGGAGCAAGCTGCGCTCGACGCTGCACACCCTCGCGCCGGCGCTCGCCGCTCTCCTGGCGGCTTGCGTCGTCGCGATCGGGGTCGCCTACACGAGCCGGGTGGCGGCCGCCTCCGACTGCCATGGGTACGTGAGCCAGGCGGAGCTGTGGATGCGGGGGCAACTCATCCAGACCGATCCCCTGGCCTACAGCCTCGCCAATCGAGTGTCGCCGCGCGTGTTCGCGCCGCTCGGCTACCAGGTGGGCCCGACCAGGGGCTCCATCGTTCCGCTGTATCCCCCGGGGCTGCTCTTGCTGATGGCCGCCGCCGGGCTCGCATTCGGCCGCGAGGCGATCTTCCACGTCGTCCCGGTCTGCGGCGGCCTCCTGGTGGCGCTCACGTACGCCATTGGATGATTCGTCGGGGACAGGTTCACCGGTCTCGGCGCGGCGATCCTCCTCGCGGCCAACCCGAGCTTCGTGCTGCAGCTGATCCAGCCGATGAGCGACGTCCCGGCCTCCGCCGCCTGGACGGCCGCCGTCGTGTTGGGCCTGTGGGGCGGCGGCGCATGGCCGGCCCTGGGCTCGGGCCTGGCCGGCTCGCTCGCCATTCTCATCCGCCCCAATCTCGTGCCGCTCGCCGGCGCGGTCGCGCTGCTGGTGTTGCTGCGCCCCGGCCCACGCCGCGTCCGACACGTCGCTGCGTTTGCGGCCGGGCTCGTGCCCGGGGCCGCGACGCTTGCCGCCGTGAACCACGCCCTGTACGGCTCGCCATTGCGCTCCGGCTATGGCGACGTCGGAGGCTACTTCGACTTGGCTCACGTCGCGCCGAACCTGCTTCTCTACAGCCAATGGCTCGTCGAGATGCAGGGGCCGTTCGTGTTCCTCGCGCTGCTCGCGCCGCTCGTGTGGCGCCTGGGCGGACCTGCCGAGTCAGGCGACGCGCGCCCCCCGCTCGCGGCGTTCATCGCGTTCGGCGGAGTGATCGTCACCATCTATGCCCTCTACCTGACGTTCGACCATTGGTCGTTCGTCCGCTTCCTGCTGCCGGGCCTGCCCATCGCACTGGCCCTGGCGGTGGCGTCGGCCCGCGCGGGCCTGCGGCGACTGCGAGCGGGGCTCCGGGTGCCGCTCCTGGTCGCGCTCGTTGCGGCGCCGCTCGCATGGGGTCTCGGCTACACGAGGACGCAGAACCTGCTCCAGCTCTCCGTCGCAGAAGCGCGATACGTCACGCTCGCGCGTTACGTGGCACGCACGCTGCCCGCCACCAGCGCGTTCATCTGCGTGCTGCACAGCGGCAGCCTGCGATACTACGCACAGCGAACCACTGTCCGCTTCGACTGGCTCGATCCAGCCCGGCTGGAGCCGCTGCTCGACCGGCTGGAGCGACGCGGCTACCGCCCTTACTTCGTGCTGGAGGATTGGGAAGAGCCGCTGTTCCGGAAGCGGTTCGCCGCGCACACCCCGCTCGGCGCTCTCGACTGGCCGCCGCTTGCGAGGCTCCAGGTGCCCGCCGTCGTGAGCATCTACGATCCGCGTGACCGCGAACGGCATCTACGCGGAGAAGAGTGGGCCACCCACGCGATCGAGTGACGCGCCGCCTTGCTGCGCGCCGTGTGACACGGCCTCCTGGCTGAGCTCGCGTGTCATACTCCACGTATGTCGCTGCTGACCGATGAGGTCACGGCCGAGCTTCGTGACGCGTTCGCCGGGCTCGCGAACCCGGTCCGGCTCGTGGTCTTCTCGCAGGCGCTCGCGGACCCGGCCTCGGAAGAAGTGCGCCAGCTGGTCGAGGAGCTGGCGTCACAGCACGAGCAGCTCAGCGCCGAGTCGCGCAACTTCGTACTCGACCCGGAGCGAGTGGCCGAGCTCGGGATCGAGCGCATCCCCGCGATCGCGGTGCTGGGCGAAGGCGTCGACTACGGGGTGCGGCTCTACGGAATGCCCAAGGGCTACGAGTTCGGCAGCCTGGTGGAGGCGATCCTCGACGTGTCGCGCGGCCGTAGCGGCCTCGCCGCGGAGACTCGCGCGGGCCTCGAAGCGCTCGACAAGGACGTGCGGCTGCGTGTCTTCTCGACGCCGACCTGACCCCATTGCCCCCGGGCGGTCCGCCTGGCCATCCAGTTCGCGATCGAGAGCCAGCGCGTCCGCACCGACGCGATCGAGGTCACCGGTTACCCGGACCTCGCGCAGCACTACCGCGTTTCGTCGGTACCGAAGACGGTCGTGGGCGAGGACGGGATCGCGTTCGTGGGCGCGGGACCCGAGGCGATGCTGCTGCAGCACGTGCAGGAAGCGGCGCGGCATGGAGGCGGGCTCGTCGTCGGCTGAATCCGAGACCGTGACGCCCCGGCCCTCCGGCCAGGAGCAGGCACACCCACCCACAGGCACCCGTACGGCGGGTGCGACGCAGCACCCACCCGCAGGAGACAGACTGCTAGCGAAGCCCAATTCAGTCGGGCGCAGCGAGCGGGCCTTATACCTCGACGCCTTCCGGGGCTTGATGGCCCTCGCGATGGTCCAGGGCCACCTGATGGACGCGCTGCTCACGAAGGCGGCGCTCGCAGAGCCCTGGTACGTGTGGCAGCAGGTGCTCCACGGCTCGACCGCGCCGGGCTTTCTCTTCGCCTCGGGTTTCGTGGCCGGCCTGCCGCGGGCGCCGCTATCGCTGCGCGCCGGCCTGCGGCGCGCCCGGCGGCTGCTGTTCGTGCTCGGGGTGGGGTACTTCCTGCACCTGCCCTACTTCTCGCTCTGGAAGACGCTCGGGGCCTCGACCCGCGCCGAGCGCAGTATGCTGTTCGCCTGCGACGCGCTGCAGGTGATCGCGGCGACCCAGCTCTTCGTGCTCGGCCTGCAGTGGCTGGCCGGGCGGAGCTGGACGCGTTGGGCGGGTGCCCTCGCGCTCGCCATCGTCGCCGCGACGCCTTTCGTCTGGTCCTCCGGCGTGGGGACACACGTCCCCGAGGCGGTCGCCCCGTGGCTCGACCTGACAACCGGCTCGCGCTTCCCGGTGTTCCCCTTCTCGGCTTTCGTGCTCTTCGGAACGCTCACGGGCGCGCTGCTCGGCCACGCTCCGGCGCCGAGGCGGCAGCGGCTCGAGGTCGCGAGCGGCTCGGGACTGCTCCTGCTCGGCGGGATGCTGGCGCTCTTGCTTCACGGCAGGGTGGATTTCTGGGGACCGTCGCCGGCCTACGTCTTCGTGCGGCTCGGGTCGCTGCTGCTGCTGCTCCGCGTCGTCGAGGCGGCGGCCGCGAGCGGCCATGTGGTCATGCGCGGGCTCGCGCTGCTCGGCCACGAGACGCTGCTCGTCTACGTGCTGCACCTCACGCTGCTGTTCGGAGGGGTTCTCGGCCCCTCGCCGCTCATCGCCTGGCACGGCACGCTCGGCTTCGCGGGTGCCACGGGTGTCCTCGCACTGATGATCCCCGTGCTGCTCGCCGCGGCGTGGCTGTGGCGCTCGGCCAAGCAGCGCACGCCGCGTGAGGCGCAGCTCCTGCTGGTGTTCGTGACGATCGCCTTGCTCTACGAATTCGCCGTGCGGCCTTGGTGAAGTGTAGACCTCGCCCATCCCGCCCGCTCCGAGCGGCGCCGTGATCTCGTGCGGCCCGAGACGCGTCCCGGCCGGCAGCGGCATCGCGCGCTACCGGAACATCTTCTTGAGGCTGGTGAGCGCCGAGTCCTTGGGCGAGAGCTGCTCGAGCTCGGCGCGGGCGGCCTTGTGGCGGGGGCTCAGGCGGACGGCCGTGCGCATCTCGGCGACGGCGCGGCTCTTGATCTTCATCACCTTGTAGTAGAGGCCCCACTGGTAGTGGATCTCGGCGTTGTCGGGCTCGAGCCGCGCCGCCTCGTAGAACTCGCGCTCGGCGAGCTTCGCGGTGCGCGGGTAGCAAGCCATCGCGACCGCGAGCCGAAGGTGGAATGCGGCGACCTGCGGGGCCACCCTGACCAGCTTCTCGTAGACCTTGACCGCGTTGGCGTAGTCGGCCACCGTCATTCGCACCTCGCCCTCCATCAGCAGGTGCTCGACCTGGGCGCGGCCCTCGAAGGCGCTCGCCCCCGGGGCGGCCGTGCTCAATGAATCGTCGGGCCTGCCGCGCGGGCTCGTTTGCTCCGGTCGAAGCACCGCCACGGGCGGATGTGTCCGTTCGGCGGGCGGGTCCGCCGGAGCCGCAACCGGCGGCGCGGGAACCGGCGTCAGCATGGCAGGCTTTGGCGTGGTCGCTGCGGCGAGTGCGCCGGCGCGCGGCGGGCCAGGCGCCCGCATCAGGGACGGGGGCGCCGCCGCGGGGGGACGCGGCCGGGCCGCGGCCGGCGCCGCCTGCTGGACCGCCGCGGCGGCCTCCGCGGCGTGGCGCTTCAGCACCGCTTCGGCGATTGCGGTCTCCGGGGCCTGGCGCGCGAGGCGCAGCGCCGAGGACGCGCGCCCGAGGATGACGTCTATGTCGGTTCGCAGCGGGTCGTCCGGAGCGACGCCGTCGCGCAGCGCGTGGTAGCGCTCCATCTTCTCCTCGAGCGCCCGCACCAGCTCGTCGCGCGGCGCCTGTCGCGCCAGCTTGAGCCACGCCTCGCGGTCGAGCCGCGCCGAGTGCTGCAGCTCCTGCTGTACCTCCTTGCGGATCGCCTCCCGCAGCGAGGGGTCCGGCCGGCTCTGCAGCGCCGAGAGCAGGAACATCCCGGTGTCGGTCTGAAGCACCGGCTGTGGCGCCGGAGCGGCGGCGTCGGCCTCGCGCAGCAGGCCGGCCGCGAGCAGCGCGTACACCGCGCGCAGCCGCGGGAAGCTGAGGCCTCCCTCGTCCCAGCCCAGCCGCCGGATCGTGACGCGCCGCTGCGTCATGTCGAGGATCGCGAGCTCTTCCGCCGACCGCCCGCGCCGCTCGAACGGGAAGGGCGGAACCTCGGCCAGCATCACACCGCGGTCGAGGTGGCCGAGGCCCTTCTGCACGAGCTCCTGGCTCTTCATCGAGCGGATTCCGTCGTAGAGCAGGCGGTGGATCGAGAGGCTCACCATGTACTCGAGCGGGATCGGCGCGGCGCGCTCCTCGAACACGGCCGCCCCGTCGACGAGCTCGAACAGCGAGAGCGTCACGCGACGGACCTGCCGCGCGACCGCCGCGCCCACCTCGTGGCGGTCCATCACCCCGGCCTGCACCAGCGCCTCGCCGAAGCGCCGGCGGTCGGTGCGCATCAGCGCGGAAACGCGGCTGAAGTCCTCCTCGGTGATCCTGCCGTCCGCCACCAGCGCCTCGCCCAGCCGGTCGCGGCGCAGGTTGCTCGCGGCGAAGATCAGCCGTCCATGGTCGAAGAACGCGATCTTCACCATGCGCCCCGAGCGCACCTGCAGGTCGCCGCTCTTGCGCTCGGCGGAGAGCCGCCTGATCGTTTCGGAGATCGGGCTCTGGGCGATGTCGGTCAGCATCGAACGGTCTATTGTGCACGGCGCCGCGGCCCGGGCAAGGACCGGACGCCCGGAACGCCCGCGAGGGTATCATCCCGGACTCGGGGGTCGCGTGAGTCGGCGCACGCACGGAGGGGTCATGAAGCGGGCCGTGATCGTGGGAAGCGGGAGTGAGATCGCTCCGGTGCGGCTCAGCAACCAGCAGATGGCCCGGATCCTCGACACGAGCGGCGAGTGGATCCGCGAGCGCAGCGGCGTCGAGCAGCGATACTTCGCGAGCCCCGAGATCGCCACGTCCGACCTCGGCGTGGCCGCGGCCGCGAAGGCGCTCGAGAACGCGGGCGTCGCAAAGGGAGCCGTCGACATGGTGGTGTTCGCCACCATGACGCCCGACCACTACTTCCCGGGCTGCGGCACGATCCTCCAGCACAAGCTCGGGCTCAGGAGCGTCCCGTGCTTCGACATCCGCCAGCAGTGCTCGGGCTTCCTCTACGGCCTGCAGCTCGCGGACGCCCAGATCCGCGCGGGCATGGCCGAGACGGTGCTGCTCGTGGGTGCCGAGGTCCACGTCGGCTTCATGCCCTGGACGCCCGCGAACTTCGACTACGCCAGAGGCGTCGCCGACGTGCCGCCCACGAAGGAGGAGTTCGAGTGGAACTCCCGCTTCCGGCACCTCATCGTCCTGTTCGGGGACGCGGGCTCCGCCGTGGTGCTCAAGGCCACGGAGGGGGACGGCGAGCGCGGCGTCGTGGACCACGAGCTGCACGGCGCGGGCGCCGACTACGAGAAGCTGTACGTGCCCGGCACCGGCTTCAAGCACCGGCCGTACACCGACCCCGAGCAATTCAAGCGCGGCGACCATATCCCCGTGATGGACGGCCGCTACGTGTTCAAGATGGCCACCACCCGCATGGTCGAGGTGGCGAAGTCGGTGCTGCAGAAGAACGGCGTCGCTCCCGGCGATCTCAAGCTGGCGCTCATGCACCAGGCCAACAAACGCATCAACGAGTACTGCGCGAAGGCGCTCGGGCTCCGGGACGGGCAGGTTCCCTACAACATCCACAAGTACGGCAACACCACGGCCGCCACGATCCCGCTGCTGTGGGACGAGTGCGCGCGGGACGGGCGCCTGAAGCCGGGCGACCTCGTGCTGCTGGTCGCCTTCGGCGCGGGCATGACCTGGGGCGCGTCGCTCGTCCGCGCCTGACGCCAGTGATACCGTTCGCGGAAGCGGCGTGTCGGCACGCGCGCGGCGACGAGCGGGCGCGATGGAATCGAAAACGGGGCGTTGTGGGGCCCCGGGGAGTGATCGGATGAAACGCGTGCGGCCATCCCTCGTCGCTTTGCTGGTTGCTTGCGGTGCCAGCGCGTCCTCCGCAGCAGCAGCTGCCCCCGCTCGCGAGGCGCTGCGCGTCGGCCCGGTCGTCGCCGAGGCGGGGCAACAGGCCTCCGGCTACCTGGTCGTGCCCGACGGCATCGACCCGGGCACGAAGATCCCGGTGAGCGTCTTCCATGGCTCGAACCCGGGGCCGGTGCTGGCGCTCATCGCCGGTACGCACGGTTACGAGTACACGTCGATCGTGGCGCTCAAGCGGGTGCGGGCCCGGCTCGATCCCGCGGCTCTCGCGGGCTCGGTGATCCTCGTCCACATGGCGAATCCGCCGACCTTCTACGGCCGGCGCATCTACTTCGGCCCCGACGGCAAGAACCTGAACCGCGTCTACCCCGGCAGGGCCGACGGCTCAATCAGCCAGCGGATCGCCCACGCGATCACGACCGAGGTGATCGCGCGCGCCACGCACGTGATCGACATGCACTGCGGGGACGGCAACGAGTCGCTGCGTCCCTACTCCTACTGGCAGGTTACGGGCGACGCGGCGCTCGACGAGGCCGGCAAGCAACTGGCGCTCGCTTTCGGCCTCGACCACATCGTGATCGACCGCGAGCGGCCGAGCGACCCGGAACGGACGCTCTATACTGCGAATACCGCCGTGAGGCGCGGCAAGCCCGCGATCACGGTCGAGTCTGGGGGCATGGGCCTGACCGACGAGGCGTCCGTGCGCGCGCAGGAAGCGGGCGCGCTGTCGGTGATGGCGCACCTGGGGATGCTCGAGGCGCCTTCGGCTCGGGTCGAGCGGCCGCTGTGGATCGACCGCGCGCAGGTGATCACGGCGCCGGCCACGGGTGTCTGGCATCCCGCAGTCGAGAAGATGCAGAGTGGCGCCACCGGCACGCTGCTCGGACGGCTCACGGATCCGTTCGGCAACCTGCTGCGCGAGCTGCGCGCCCCGTTCGCGGGCGAGGTGCTGTACGTGGTCGCGACACCCCCGGTGAGCGAAGGCGAGCCGCTCGCCTACGTGGGGCCGGCTGGCCGAGGAGGAACCGAAGCTTTAGGCGGCAAAAGGAAAGACGGGCCGGACGTGGTGGACGTGCTGGACGAGCCAAAGACAGGCCTGGGCTGGACGGACCAAAGAAAGGCCTGACGGGCTGGACCGGCTCACGGGGGGTTTGAGCACCCCCCGAGCCCCCCGCTAGGAAGCCCCCGACCCCCCCGCTCGCTAGGAAGTATGTTTAATCAGCAGGACTTCGTTGGCCTTCTCGCTGTGCAGGAACTCGTCGACCACGCTGCGCGCGATCAGCAGGCCGAAGCCGCCCGGCCGCAGGCCGAGCCGGGCGCGCTCGTCGACGTGGGCGACCGGGTCGTCGGGCGGGTTGGAGACGGCCGCGTGCTTGAGATCGTCGGGTGAGAAGCCGGGCCCCGGGTCTTTGACGTAGTACACGATCGCCCGCTTCGTGCGGACCGCCGTCACGTCGATCACCTGGTCCGGCGCGAAGCCCGCCCCGTGCTCCATCGCGTTCAGCGCGACCTCGCGGAAGGCGGCGAGCAGGTCGTCGCGCGTCACGTCGGGCAGCTCCCGCGCCAGCTCCGTGAGGAACCGGATCAGGCGGTCGGCCGCCAGCCGCCGGCAGTCCACACGCAGCGACAACCAGTTGGCCCGCGCCGACACGACCTGCAGGCCGTCCTTCCAGTCGGGATTCTGGACCGCACGCCGGATCATTTCGGCGACCTCGCCCATCGGAAAGGGCGCCGTGAAGCAGGCGAAGGCGTGAGCCCGGAGCGATGCGATCACTTCCTCGGGCGTGGCGCTCGGTGCGAGCACGATCGCCTTGACGCACGGCCTCACGAGCTGCATCTCCTCGAGCAGCGCCAGGTCCTCGGTGATCGCGCTCTTCGGGCTCGTGAGCACGATGTCGTACGACACGCGTCGCAGCAGGCGCAGCGCGTGCGCGTCGCCCGTCGCCTGCTCGAGGCGCATCAGCGCCATCCCGGACTGCGACTGAAGCTCCGCCAGGAACGTCGTGTCGGCGTCGATTAGGAGCACGCGCGGCGGTGGCGCAAGGGGAAAGGGCATGGCTGTGAGCTTCAGGCGGCTCGATTGTAGGCCACGCCACGGGCTTGCAGGCTTGTTGCTTCGCCCACGTCGGGTCCAGGCGGCCAGGTCCCGGCTCGATCGGGCCTCGCGGGAGGCGAACGAGCCCGGCTGGACTGTCGTGCGCCCGGGACCTGGCCAGGGACCTTGTAACAGAGGGCTCAAGGGCGCGTCAGCTGTCAGATGTGGCCGGTCCCGCGGGCCGAAGCCTCGCATGAGAGCGTGGACGGGCAGCGCGAGCAGGATCAGGATCGCGCCCCAGAAGAGCGCGCTCGGCCCTGCGCCCGCGATCGCCCAGAGCGAGTACGCGGCGCCGAGCGCGCCCATCCAGGCGAGCCAGGCCGCACGCCGGCCTGCGATCCGGCCGCGCCGCAGCAGGACCAAGAGCGCCAGCGAGCAGGCCAAGTAGGCCACCAGGTTGGCCGTGGTCGAGAGCAGGACCATGAACGTGAACACCTCGACCATGCCGCGCCCGAAGTTCATCAACACCAGCACCGTGACGAGCAGGCTCGTCGAGCAGAGCGCGAAGACGGGGGTCCCGCGCCGTGACGCCTGGGCGTAGCGGCGCGGAAACGCGCCGGCCCTCGCCATCTGCTGCGGCAGCTCGCCTTGCAGCAGGATCCAGCCGTTGAGCGCGCCGTAGGCACTCACGGCCGCGAAGAGCGACACCGCCACGGCGGCCGTTTCCCCGAACAGCGTCCGCGCCGCGTCCGCGAACGGCGCGTTCGACACGCGGAGCGTCTCGCTCGGGACCACGAGCAGCACCGCGGCGCACGCGAGCGCGCACAAGAGCGTGCTCGCGAGCGTCCCGACGAGAGTGGCGCGCGGGATCGTCCGCGCGGGGTCGTGGGTCTTGTCTGCCGGGACCGTGGCCGACTCGAACCCCAACACAGCCCAGAGCGCGAGCGTCGCCGCTGCGGCCGTGGCGTCGAGCGAGAGCGGTGGGCCGTCCACTCTTGCAGTCAGCCACTCCGGGCGCAACCGCAGCATCGCCGCTAGCGGGAGGAGCACGAGGGGAATGAGCTTCACGAGCGTCGTCACGGCCTGGAGCCAGCCGGCGGCGCGCACGCCCAGGCAGTTCACGAGCGTGAGCAGCCAGACGGCCGCCAGGGTCACGAGCGCCGATGCGCCCGAGGCCCCCGTGATCCATGGAACGAGCGCGCTCGTGTAGCTCACGGCCCCGGTCGCGATCGCGGCGTTGCCGACCCAGATGCAGACCCAGTAGCCCCAGGCCACGACGAACGCGGGCAGCGGACCGAAGGCTTCGCGCGTGGCGGCGTAGGGCCCGCCGTTGCCGCCGAGCTCTCGGCTGAGCGCCGCGAATACGACGCCGAGCGCGATCGCCCCCGCCGCGGTGACCGCCCATCCGGTGACGTTGTTGCGACCGAAAGGGGCGAGCGAGGCCGGCAACAGGTACACGCCGGAGCCGATGGTGTTCCCGACCACGAGCGCGAGGCACATCCAGAAGCCCAGCTTGCCGGCCGTGGCGGGCCGGCTCGACATGGCCAGGCCCACGCTCAGGGGTCGCGTTCCAGGGAAAGCGCGAGCCCCTGCCCGACGCCGACGCACAAGCTCACGAGCGCCCGCCGCCCGCCGCGGCGCCTGAGCTCGAGCGCGGCCGTCATCACGAGCCGCACGCCGCTCGCGCCGAGCGGGTGCCCGAGCGCGATCGCGCCGCCATTCGGGTTCACGTGCTCGGCGTCGTCCGCCAGTCCGAGAGCGCGGGTGCAGGCGAGCACTTGCGCCGCGAACGCCTCGTTGATCTCGACGATCTCGTAGTGGCCGAGCGTCCGCCCCTGGCGTGCGAGCAGCTTCCGGATCGCCGGCACCGGCCCCCGCCCCATCACCCGCGGCTCGACCCCCGCGCTCGCCATCCCGGTCACCCGGGCGAGGGGTTCGAGCCCGTAGCGCGCGGCCGCCTTTTCGGAAGCGAGCAGCACAGTGCCCGAGCCGTCGTTGAGGCTGGAGGCGTTGCCGGCGCTGATCGTCGTGCCGGGGCCGAGCATAGGCTTGAGCCGCGCGAGGTCGTCGAGGGAGCTCGCGGGCCGCGGCTGCTCGTCCTGATCCACGACGCGCGTCTCGCGGCCCGCCGTGACCGTCACCGGGACGATCTCCTCGCTGAACCGGCCCGCGGCACGCGCCCGCTTGGCGCGCTGCTGGCTGCGGAACGCGAAGGCGTCCTGGTCCTCGCGGGAGACGCCGTCCTCGCGCGCGAGGTTCTCGGCCGTCTGCGTCATCGAGTCGATTCCGTAGCGTGTCTCCATCGCCGGGTTGACGAATCGCCAGCCGAGCGTCGTGTCCTCGAGCTTCTGGTCGCGGGAGAACGCGGCGCCGGCCTTGGCGAGCACGTACGGCGAGCGCGACATGCTCTCGACGCCTCCCGCCAGCACCAGCTCGGCCTCGCCGCTGCGGATCGCGCGCGCGGCCTGGCCCACCGCCTCAAGCCCTGAGGCGCACAGCCGGTTCACCGTCACGCCGGGCACCGAGTCGGGAAGGCCCGCGAGGAGAGCCGCCATGCGCGCGACGTTGCGGTTGTCCTCGCCCGCCTGGTTCGCGCAGCCCAGGATCACCTCGT
>Ga0247727_10003449_pt1 | contig 34961 bp, 23 predicted proteins | sample WisWelCaveWW1625_FD_202498 | JGI IMG/M metagenome (GOLD analysis project Ga0247727, IMG submission 202498) | Biofilm microbial communities from Wishing Well Cave, Virginia, United States - WW16-25 | ecosystem: Environmental > Aquatic > Deep subsurface > Groundwater > Cave microbial mat | place...
TCGCTCCTTGATCCCCCATGCTTCGTCCCAGGTGATCGAAAGGATCCGGGTGGCCGCCTCCACGCTCATCTCCTGGAGGAGGTCGATGGCCAATCGCTCGAAGAGCATCGTGAAACGACCATGCGGCTCCGCCCAAGCCAGGTTCACTCGCAGCACTCCATCCTTGGGACACTGAACGCGCGGAGGCCGAGCGTGCAGATAGGTCATGAGCTGACAGGTGTCGAGGTGGCGCCAGGATCGCTCTTCCGCATGGTCGTAGAGTGGGAGCTTCTCTCCACAACTCGGACACGGAAACAGACATCCCGTCTCGTGCTCCACCCAGATGTCCACCCTTGTGTCTTTCATCGAGAGCTCGACCTTGCTCACCGACCAGGGAGACAAAAGGCCCAGGATCGTTCGATAGAACTCGACGTCGCGCATGTTTGTTCCCTCCTTGGGTCACGATCTTTCCCAAAAGAGAACGGGTCGTCGAGCACAAGTACGAGAACCCTTCAGCGCCTCGACTCGGCGATGAACTCACCTCGCGGGAAGGAGACGGGAGCGCCGGTTCGCCCCCCGCCGACTCGAGCAGGCACGAAGGATCGCAGAGGCCTATCGGCTGACGATGGAGAAGAGCTCCGAGGTCGGCTACCTCGGCTCTTGCGTCGAGCTTCCCTACGTGCTCGCCGACGCGCCCACCCTGCCCGATTGCGCGAACAGGACCCGGGAGGCCATCGTCGCGGCGGTCGCGACGTTGCTCGAGAAAGGCCAACGTCCGCCCTCTCCGGCCAGAGAGGGGAAACGTGACCGGCAGATCAACATCCGCGTCACGGCAAAGGAGAGGCTCGCGCTCGAGGAAATCGCGCGGAAATCGGGCTTTCGAAGCGTCTCCGACTACATCCGCGCGGCAGCACTCGACCGGGCAGGATGATTTCCCTGATTCGCGCGCGTTTTCCACAGGCGGCCGGTGGGCGTCATTCCCGCGAAGGCGGGAATCCAGCCTTCAGAAATGCGACATCGCCCGCTCAACAGCGTACAGCTCCACCGGCTTCATCGTGGGCCTGCCTCGCCCCCGGGAACAGGCTTCCTCTTTCAGCACAGGAGTGGGGCGCTAAAACTGCGACCAGGCCCAAAGCCACGAGCCATCGCGATCCGGGCCTGGTCCTTGAATCGTCCTTGCGAAATCGACGGTGAGTTGCTGTAACCCAGAACGCCAGAACAAGGGAGATCCTGACGATGTACTTTTCGTTGATTCTCGCAGTCAGCGCCCTGATTGGTTGGAGCGAGTCCGGCGACCTCGTTGCACGGCGGCCGCTGGCCAAGGAGCCGGTCCGTGCACGCGTCGACGCGCAGCTCGCCGCAGCGGCCGGCGTCGAGCACCACCTTTTGGTCGTAAAGTTCATCGACCCGGCGAAAGCAAGGGCAGAACCCGACGGAGTGCTGCTCTCCCAGGCCGGGGCGGACCTTGCCGAGGCACGCGCGCTCGCAATGCGGCACGGAGTCAGCTTCGCGCCGCTCCTGCGTCTTCCGGAGTCACTGCTACGGTCGATCGAGCTCCGCGCGGAGCGGCAGAGCGGGACCGGACAGCCCGACCTCGCAGGAATGCTCGTGGCGCGAACCCCGGGCGCTCGGACGCTGGGAGATCTGGAGAGAATCGGCAACGAGCTGCAGCGGCTGTCGGTCGTCGAGTTCGTCGACCTCGTTCCTCTCGGGAATCCGCCGCCCGGCGACATCGCGCCGCCGACCCCCGATCTGAGCGTGAATCAGACTTATCGCGGCGCAAACCCGGGAATGAACGCGGACTTCGCGGCGGCCCACGGGATCAACGGACTGGGCCTGCGCATCTCGGATTGCGAATACGGCTGGAACCCGGCGCACGAGGATCTCAACGACATCGACCTTCACCTGGAGCCCGGCCAGACGATTCATCCCGATGTTTACAGCAACGGCTGGGACGAGCACGGCACGGCGGTCCTCGGAGAGACGTCCGCGGTCGTCAACGGCTACGGCTGCTCGGGGATGATCCCGGGCGCGGAGGTCTACACCTATCCCGAATGGACTCTCGAGGAGGGATTCCGCCGGGAGACCTGCATCGCGCACGCGATCGCCGATTCGTCGGTGGGAGACATCGTCCTCCTCGAGATGCAGACCACGGGACCCGGCGGCGGCTACGGGCCTGCGGAGCTCGACAAGGACGTGTGGGTTCTGGTCAAGGCGGGGACGGATGCGGGAGTCGTGATCGTCGGCGCGGCCGGCAACGGTGATCAGAACCTCGACGGCTCGGCGTACTCCGAGTACCGGAGCCGGGGCGACAGCGGTGCCCTCATCGTGGGCGCGGGTAGCTCGAATACCAATCACGACAAGCTGAGCTTCAGCACCTACGGCGCGCGCGTCAACGTGCAGGGCTGGGGCCAGAACGTGTTCACGATCGGCTACGGCGGATATGCGATGTACGGCGGCGACGAGAACCAGAGCTACACCGCTTCGTTCTCCGGCACCAGCTCCGCGTCGCCGTTCGTGACGTCGGCGGCGGTGGCGGTGCAGAGCTACGCCGTCGACAAGACCGGAATGCCGATGGCCAGCATCTCGCTGCGCGACCTCTTGATCGCGACGGGCGTTCCGCAGGGATCCGGCGGCCACATCGGTCCGTTCGTCGATCTCGAGGCGGCGATCGAGGATCTCAACCTTGCATGGACGGACCTCGGCAATGCCCTCGCGGGAACGTACGGCGATCCGGTGCTCGAGGGCTTCGGGCTCCTCGGTCCCGGCGATCCGTACTCGCTGAATCTGACCAACGCCAGGGAGACCGCGTTCACCACGATCTTCGTCGGCTCGAGCACGGCCTATCTGCCTTTCAAGGGCGGGGTCCTGGTCCCCTCACCGAATCTGATCCTCCCCGGACTGTTCACACAGGCCGATGGCACTCTGACGATCGCAGGGACCATTCCCGCGGGCCTGCCCTCCGACTTCTCGTTCTATGTGCAGATCTGGCTCGTGGACGGCGGCGCGATCCAGGGATTCGCCGCTTCCAATGCCCTGGAAGCCATGACGCTCTAGCCCGAATGCCGTTCACTCTGGGGCCACCGTCATTCCCGCGAGCTCCCCCCCTCATTCCCGCGAAAGCGGGAATCCAGGCCGTTGACGTACCCGAAGCCTCAAGGTTTCCCGCGAAACGGGAATTCCAGTTTCATGGACGGCAGGCGCGCAAAGTGAATGGCATTGGCTCTCGCCCGAAGGGTTCATGAAGCAGACTGACCTGTGGTTACAACTCGTTGAATTCATTGTGCTTGCGATGAATCATTGCGGATCAAGCTGATCGACCGCATGTTTATCCATCAGTCTGCAAAGATTGACTGGGCTTTGCCGCTCCGCGGCCGGGCTCGCGGTCCGGACGGTGCGTGACGGTGAGGCAGAGGAGCACCAGGAGGGGCGGTATTCCGGGGCCCTGGCTATTCTCTTCCTACGGCGCCGACGCAGAGCCGCGCCCGGTCGAGCGTGGACCGCCTCGCGCCGGCTTTCCTGAGCGTTCCGGAACTACGGCACTGCAGTTCGAAGGAGGAAGCGATGACGTCCGCCCTGCACCTGATTCGTTCGTCCGCAGTGGTCCTTCTGCTCGGGGTCGCGGGTCACGCGCAGACTCCCCTGACAACGGTGCGCATCTGCTCCGGTCTCAACCGCCCGGTCGACCTGCAGTTCGCACCCGGGGATGACGCGCGCCTGTTCGTCTGCGAGCAGTACGCCATGATCCGCATCGTCGACGTGGCGACCGGTCAGATCCTCTCGCCGCCGTTCCTCGACTTCACCGGCAAGCTCAGGCTCGACTCGGACGAGCAGGGGCTCCTTGGCCTTGCATTCCATCCCGACTACAACACCAACGGCTACTTCTACGTCAACTACACGCGCGCCCTCGACGGCGCCACGATGATCGAGCGCTACCAGGTCTCCAGCGACATGAACGTCGCCGACCCCTCGAGTGCCACCGAGATCCTGGTGGTCCCGCTGGGCAGCGATCGGCACTGCGGCGGATGCCTGGTGTTCGACCCCAAGACCGGATACCTGTTCATCGGCACGGGCGACAGCGGCGGCGGCTGCGTCAGCCAGGAAGGTGACGCGCTGCTGGGAAAGATGCTTCGGATCGACGTCGACGGCGGGTTCCCCTACGCCATTCCTCCGGACAACCCCTACGTCAGCGATCCCGCGGTGCTCGACGAGATCTGGGACTTCGGGATGCGCAACCCGTGGCAGTTCTCCTTCGATCGCGAGACGGGCGAGCTCTACATCGGCGACGTCGGGTACCTCGGTCAGGAAGAGGTGGACATCGAGCCCGCCACGAGCACCGGAGCTGTCAATTACGGCTGGCCGGTCCACGAGGGCATCAACTGCGCGTTTCCCCAGTTCTGCAACGGGATCGCGCCGGGCTGCGGCGACCCGCTGTACACGATGCCCAACTACTCCTACGACCGGCTCGAGAGGGCCAGCGTGATCTGCGGATACGTGTACCGTGGCTGCGCCATCCCGGACTTGAAGGGCACATTTTTCTTCGCGGACTTCATGCGCTCGACGCTGCATTCGTTCCGCTACGCCAACGGAACCATCACCGACCTCACGGATCGCACCATCGAGCTCGCCCCGGCCGGCGGCCTGGACATCAAGTTCCCGCCGACGTGGGGCGAGGACGGCTGCGGCGAGCTCTACATCGCCGACCTGGGGAGCGAGGTGTACAAGCTCGTTCCCAACGTCGCGCCGCCTTCCGTGGACCTGGGTTACGGAAAGGCGGGGAGCGGCGGCAAGATTCCCAAGCTCAGCCTGTGCGGACTGCTCGACGCGGGCAACTACGCCAACCTCGACCTCGTCGATGCCTACCCGGGCTCGCTCGCGGTGATGATCGTCTCCAACCAGAACAACCCCACCTCGGGTTTCGGAGGCATCGTCGTCCCGATCCCGCCGCTGTTCCTGCTGCCGCTGTTCACCGACCCCAGCGGCGAGATCCATCTCGTCGTTCCGGGCGGCTTCGGGCCGATCGACATCTACATCCAGGACCTGATCATCGACCCCGGCGCGACCAACCAGACCTCCATCAGCAACGCGCTGCAGCTCATCTTCCCGTAGGAGGCGTCGCTCGCACGGAACGGCGTCTGCTCTTCGTCGAGACGGCCCGGGCACCTTGAAACCCGGGACGGCTCGCGTTCAGCTCGTTGCCTTGCAGTCTCAGGGATTCCAGGACCGCTCGCCGTCGAGCATCGCCTCGTCTATCTCCTCAAGTGGGTGCACTTCGAGCGGGGCACGAAAGGACGCGACCTTGAGCTCTGCTACTTCCGGGACACCAATGCGCGCGGAGTCGATTCCGCGGCGCAGACCCTGTCTTTCGATCGCTTGGTCTTGTCGCACGCAACCCCTTCGGGTAATCCTTGTCCGGCACCCTGGGGCGCCAGGGAGGGGGTCGGTCAAGCCGCGAGGAAAAGGGAATGAACGCTCGACTTGCGATCTCCGGTGTATTCGCGCTGGCGCTGCTCTTCGGCATCACGCTGATGGCATGGACGCGCAAGGAAGGCAACGCGCCTCCGATCCTTCTCTTCGTCCTGCTCGCCGCCCTTCTTGGGCGGGGGATCGAGATCACCTCGCGCCACCCGCCCGCCGTCGCTGACGCGCATGATCTCAAGGCTTACGTCGACCTCGCCTGGGAGCTGCTCGTCTCGATGATCTTCGCCCTCGTGATCTACTTGATGTTCCAGGGCCGGATCCTGCAGGGATCTCTGTTCCCGCAGTTCTCCTCGGCCGGCGACAAGTACACGAACATGTACGACTACATGAGGAACATGCGACCCGCCACCAACGTCGACACGGCCAAGGCCCTGTTCTGGGCGTTCGTCGCCGGCTACAGCGCCAAGTTCGTCCCGCGCCTCCTGTCGGGAGTCAGCAAGGACACCGCGCCACCCCCCGCCAAACCGCGCTGAGCCGACACGCTTCAAGTGACCTAGTCGCTGAGCTCAACTCTGAACAGCGCCTTCTGCTCGGCCCAGCGCTCCGCGAACCGCGCGAACAGCTTCTCGGAAAACTGCCGTTGGGACTTCTCGATTCTCGCCTCCATGGAGGACCCGGCTCCGCGAACCGACGGCCAGGACCCCACCCATCGATAGGGACCGATCGGCGACGGGCTGAAGGGAGTGTCCTCGGGGCACAGGAGTCCCGTGACGTTCCACAGCATGGCCAGCGCGAACGAACGCTTCCGAGGATCGGCCGCTTCGTCCTCGAGCGTCTCGATCAGGATCGGCACAGACTTCCATCCGGCCCGGAAGATCCGGTCGGCTTGCGACCTTGGCTTGCCATCGAACTCGAGGTCCGGTTTCCAGGTCTGTTCGACCAGCAGGACCTCTTCGTTCAGGTCCACTTCATCCAGCCAGCGGCGCAGCTGTTCGAGTTCCTGCCGCTGAGCCTTCACCACGCAGGCTCTCAGGACGACACGGATCGGCCGCGTGCTGGTCACGATGCGTCCTGCGACCGAGCCGTCTCGTGCGATGTCGTCCTGATCGTGATAGTGGATCCGCAGCGAATACACGCCGGGAGACGGAAACACGACGTAGCTGGACAGCGGAACGACGAGCCCCACCGACTTTCCGAGCTTGAGCTCTCTCGTCTGGGACATGCCCCCGCCGAATGAGCGCTTCCACTCGCGCCCCTCGAGCGGCCGCCCGTCCGGCCCGGTCCCCTCGACCCACATTCGCTCGAACCGACCGCTGCGGTAGCTCCCACCCTCCGTCAAGAAGATCGACTCCCCCTCCACGTCCACGTTGACGATCCGGCACTCGAGGACCGGTTCCTCCGGAAAAGTGATCTCGATCGGTCCAGGCTCCAGAACCTCGATGGCGAGAGGATCGGTCTTGCGCTGTGCGCGCCGAAGCGCCGTCAGGTACTCGAGGTCGAGGTCCGCCTCCAACAAAGTGCGCCGTCGGTCATCATCGGACCGGATGCGCGCGAGCTCGCTCGCCAGGAACTCCTGGAATTCAGTCGTGCCGCGGCGCGCCATCTCGAGGAGGCAGGTCTCGACGCGCTCCTGATAGCGGCCGTTCAACGACCGGAATCTCATCGAATCCCGGTAGAGCTTGAGCAGCTCCTCCCCGTCGAGCCCTGCCAGGTACCTGCCTGCTGGGACGAAGAGCACGATGTCCCCGAGGTCGTGCACCGTGGGTTCCAGCTCTGCGGAAAGATCGACCGGGGCGTAGGCGTCACCAAGCGCTTGCTTGGCAGCCTCGTTCCAGTACGCAGCGCTGATCTCCACGTAGCGAGCACCGTTGCTCGGCAAATCCTCGAGCAGACTCATGCGGAAGCGTCCGTCCGGGCCGGTCGTGATCGAGTGGCCGCGGGAGGATCCCCGCACGCAAACACAGAAGTTCAGCTCGAGGTTGGCCACGGGAGCGAGCGCATCGTCCAGGATGCGACCGACCAGAAGAGGTCGGCTGTCGAGCCCGGGGGGCAGGTACTCGACCTCCTGGCCTTCCTCCGCCGGGCCCTGGAAGCGGCCGGACAAGGTGTGGGCACTCTTCTCGTCGACGATCTGGTAGTCGAGAACGAGGCCGATCTCGACGCCCCGGAACAGCGCCCTGCCACCGTGGATCGGCTTCTGGCAATCCCGCTCCGACCACTGGAACGGACCTTGGGCTTCCTGTTCGAGGGCGTTTCGCAGCAGCACGGAGCCGCGCGCATCGTCCGGGAAGTGGAGGATCACCGAGCCGCAGGCTGGTGACACCAGCTGGAATCGGCTGGATAGCAGCCGTTCCGTGGCGAGCAGGACCTCGACCGGTTCGCGAGTCACCCGCCCGAGCTGGAACTTGTAGCAGGACTTCTCTTCCGGCTGGATCCTTCGCTGTACCTGCTCGAACCGGGCGATTCCGGTCTCCGCTTCCGTGCGCACGGTGTCCAGCACTTCGGCGAAAGACGAGAGCCGTCTCCTGACCTGCTCCGGAAAGCCCTCCGGCGCAACCGGACAGCGCAGAAACGCGACCGGCACGTCCGGACAGGGCCGGCCGGCCCGATCGACTACCAGGACCTCGATCGTGACGGCGGACTCTCGCTTCGCCGTGAGCTGCGCCGAGCAGGGACTCGCAAGAAGCATGACCCAGCCAACCTTGCGCGCAGCCCAGGTCATCGCTGCCATTGCACATCTCCGGAACTGAAGCAGAGGAGGACCTTCTGAGCAACGTTTCAGGCGCACCTGCGGTTCGCTTCCTCACCCGACGAGGAGCGTGGTCCTCGCAGTGGCGGGAACGCGCTCGTCGGGGGTGAGGATGCCGCGGAAGTTCAGCGGGTCGGAGGCGGCGATGGTGAGCGGCGGTGCGGGCTCTTCCTTGCGGATCTTGCGCAGCAGCGGGATCGCCGAGGGCAGCGCGTACTGCTCGCCGTCGAAACGCGCCACGAATCTCCCGCCGCGGACCTCGCCGCGCAATTCCATCCCCCGCAGCGCGCGCAGCAGATCGCGCCAATAGAAGGGCTGCTTCTCGCGCGCGAGCGTCCGGCGGAACACGACGCCGGTGCGCTCGAGGAGCTTCCTCGCCACGAACTCCGCCGCGGGCGTGGGCGTTTCCCGGGCGAGGGCGGTCGCGTTCCTTGCACCGTCCGCGCGCAGCAGGCTCCAGCGACCCAGGGACGCGACCGCGTGGCGCCGTCGCGACGGCGGCACCAGCATCTGTCGCACGCCGGCGAACGAATCGCCGCTGATCACCCCCAAAGCGATCAACTCACCAAGGCCAAGCTCGACGTGCGCCGGCAGGAGGTTCGCCGCGCGTGCGATCCCTTGGCCGAACATCGCGCCTCGACTCCTCAGCACCGCGAACACCTCGCGCGCGTGCGCGCTGAACGAGGATTCGGGTGTGGCCGCGCCCAGCGCGAGCCACTCCTCGAGCTCCTCGCGCAGCACGAAGCTGATCGGCGCCGAGCGCAGCGCACAAGCGCCCCCTCCCCACAGCCGCCCGAACACGACCTCGCCGCCGAGCAGGAGCTGGTCGAGCCATTCCTTTCGATAGTGGCTCACGCGCGCGGGCAGGATGCTCGACTCCCAGTCCGCGGCGGGGATCTCGAAACCGGAGAGCTTCGAAAGCACCTGGCGAAGCCCGAGCGGCCCCTCGAGCTGGTAGCGGCGGTCCAGGTGCTGCCACGCCGCGAGGAAGCGCAGGAACTCGGCGGCGCTGACCGGCTCGATCTCTTTGTGCAGCTTCTCCAGCGTGTAGCGCTGGATGCGAGCGAGCAGGCGCCGGTTGCACCATGCTTGCCGCCCTTGCCAGCGAACCCTGAGGACCACGCCTTCGCTCTCCAGCTCATGGAAGCGCGGGTCCTGTGAATGCACCGGCCCCAGAACTTCCATCCGCCCGCGCAAGAGCGCCGTTTCATTCCAGACCGCCGGGTCGCTGCGCACCTCTGTCGCGCAGATCCGGCCCGGCCCGAGCACGACCCGTCCCTGACGCTGCAATTCCTCGACGAATCCCTGCCAGCTCGCGCATTCCTCGGGCGTGAGATACCCGATCCACATCAAGGCTTCGTGCAGCTCTTCAGCGTCCCGCGGACAAGGCCAGGACTCCTCACGCACTCGCGCGACCGCCTCCGCGTCCAGCTCGCTCAAGGGATCCGCGACCCGGGACTGCGCGGTCCGACGGGTCTGCACCGCCTGCGTGCGCCTCTCCTCCAGCGGCGCGTCGTCGAGGAAGCCGTACGGCCGCGCGTTGAGGATGCCTTCCGCGAACACCGACGGCTCTTGCGTGTCTCGTGCGATTCTCTCGACAGAGCCCGAGCGCAGGCGCTCGAGCAGCTCAAGGAGGCCGGGGAGGTCCATCGCCTCGTACAGGCAATCCTCGACCGTCTGGCGCACGATCGGATGATCCATCGGGATGTCGATGTCGCCGGGAGGCAGCGTCTCGCCGCACGCGAGCGCCTTGGGAAACACCTTGACGAGGAGGTCCTCCGCCTTCATCCGCAACAGGGGCGCCGGGACTTTCTTCCCCGACTGGAAGCGTTCCACCAGGAACGAGCGCGCCGAGTTCCAGCGCCAGCGCGCGGTGAACATCGGCGTCACCAGCAGCGCCTGCTCCAGAAGCCGCTGCACGCTGTCGGGGCTCAGGTAATCGAACACCTCGGCGAGCTCGAAGCTGTGCTGGGGCCCGAGCGAGATCACGATCGCGTCCTCGTTGGCCGCCGCCTGCAGCTCGAACCCGAAGCTGCGGCAGAAGCACTTGCGCAACGCAAGACCGAACGCGCGGTTGATCCTGCCGCCCAGCGGCGAGTGCAACACCAGCTGCATGCCGCCCGACTCGTCGAAGAACCGCTCGAGGACCAGGCGGTCCTTTGTCGGCACGACGCCGAGCACGCGCACCCCCTCGGCGACGTACTCAGAGATCTCGCGGGCCGCGTCCATCGAGATCCCCGCCTCCTTCACCAGCCAGTCCGCGTCGGTGCCGTGCTCGCGCACCTCGCTGATCGCTGCCGACAGCTCCCGCGTCCGCGCCGGAGCCTCGCCGAACCAGAACGGCAGGCTCGGCGGGACGCCTCGGGCGTCGGCGACCCGCAAAGCGCCGCGCTCGATCTTCAGCACCTTCCAGGAGCTGTTGCCGAGCTGGAACACGTCGCCGATGCTCGACTCGATCGCGAAGTCCTCGTTGACCGAGCCGACGATCGTCCCTTCCGGCTCGAGGATCACCTGATAGTCGGCGTTGTCGGGGATCGCCCCGCCGCAGGTGAGAGCCACCAGCCGGGCGCGTCGCGTCGCGAGCAATCGGCCCTGCACTCCGTCGCGGTGCAGCAAGCCATCACGCCGGTCGCAGTGCATGCGCACGACCGTGTCGAAATCCCCGCGCTCCAGGGCACGATACGGCCAGCATCCGCGCACCCGGTCGAACAGCTCGTTCTCGTTCCACTCGCGGGCGGCGCACTCGGCGATGATCTGCTGGGCGAGGATGTCGAGCGGCGCGCGCGGCTGCGCGGTGACGTCGAGATTCTTGCGGCGCATCGCCAGAAACAGGCCTGCCGCCTCCACCAGCTCGTCGCGCGTCAGCGGAAACACCCGACCCTTGGGCACGCGCGACAGCGCGTGGCCGGAGCGGCCGATGCGCTGCAGGAAGGTCGCGATCGAGCGCGTCGAGCCGACCTGCACCACGAGGTCGATGTCGCCGATGTCGATGCCGAGCTCGAGCGAGGAGGTCGCAACCATCGCGCGCAGCACTCCCGCCTTGAGCTTCAGCTCGGCCTCCAGGCGCCGGTCGCGCGACAGGCTGCTGTGGTGGCAGCCGACCTTGCCCTCGCCCAGGAGCTCGCTCAGTTGCCGCGAGACCCGCTCGGCCAGCTTGCGGGTGTTGACGAAGATCAGAGTCGTCTTGTGCTCGAGGGCGAGCTCGCAGATGCGCTCGTAGATCTCGTTCCAGACTTCGCTCGAGCACACCGCGGAGAGCGGCTGGCGCGGCAGCTCCAGGGCGAAATCGAGCTCGCGCACATGGCCGACGTCGACCAGCTCACACGTGCGCGCCGGCCCCACCAGGAACTCCCCCACCGCCGACAACGGCTTCTGCGTCGCCGAAAGACCGATGCGCTGCACCTCCCCCGCCAGAGCGACCAGGCGCTCGAGCGACAGCGACAGATGGCTGCCACGCTTGTCGCCGAGCACCGCATGGATCTCGTCGACGATGACGCTCTTCACGTTGCAGAGCATCTGCCTGCCGCCGGCGCTCGTCAGCAGCAGATAGAACGACTCGGGAGTGGTGACCAGGATGTGCGGGTGGCGGCGTTTCATGGCTGCGCGGTCGGCGGCGCTGGTGTCCCCCGAGCGCACCAGCACGCGCACTTCGGGGAGGTCGCCGTCCATCGCGCGCATCTCGGCGAGCGGCGCCGCGAGGTTCTTCTGCACGTCGTTGCCCAGGGCCTTGAGCGGCGAAACGTACAGGATCTGCGTCCGGTCGGGCAGCTCGCGGCCCAGGCGCAGCACTCGATCGATCGCGATCAGGAATCCGGCAAGCGTCTTGCCCGAACCGGTCGGCGCCGAGATCAGCGTGTGCGCGCCCCTGTGGATCGCCGCCCAGCCCAACGCCTGCGCCGGGCTCGGCTCCGCGAACCGCGCCTTGAACCAGCTCTGCACCGTCGGATGAAAAGACGAGAGCACCGTCTCTCCAGGGTTAAGGTCCGCCGCCGCCCCCGTCGAGCACCCCCATCATCCCGATTGCAGCGAATGACTCATCTTTGGCCGTCATTCCCGCGACCGCTGGAATCCAGGGTTTTGCACCCGCCCGCTGCAAAGGATGTGGATTCCCGCCTTCGCGGGAATGACGACCCCTGATCCTCACCTGCATCGAGACAGCAACGGGTTGCGATCGGCCGTCCAGGAACTTCATGATTCGTCCGGGCCAGCGATCAGACCTGTTCGTCGGGGTCTTCGACGAGGTCCCGGTCCTCCTCCATGGCGGCGGGCGGGGCACCCTCATCGGCGAAGGCGGGCGCTTCGCCCGACACTTTCTGCGGCGGCGCGGCGCCGACCTGCTCGCGCACCGAGGAATGCTCGCGATTGAGGCGCACTCCCGTGACCGGGAACTCCGGGTGGCGCGGGTTGGCGATCTTCTCAGTGATCAGAACCTGCTGCTCGATGGCGTCGCTGATCAGGCGCTGGCAGAACTCGAACGATCGCGTCCACGAATAGCCCGTTTGCGGCAGCAGCCGGTCGCGCAGGAACTTGAATGCGATGAAGTGCAGCATCGGGTCCTGCTCGGCCTCGTCGACGACGTGGATCAACACCGTCATCGGGTCGGCGTCCTGGGCCGGCTCGGCGCCCTCTCGGGGACCGCGCGGCGGCCCCGAATCCTCCGAGAGGTCCTCGATGCTCTCGTAGGCGATCTCGACGACGCAGTCCTCCGGATGCCACTTGTGGCCGGCGGCGTCGCCGCGGATCCTGCGGTCGCTGTCGGCGTAGCAGACCGAAACCACCGGTCGCATTCCCTCGGGCGGCACTAGCTGGAGCAGTGGCTCGAACACCGGCGGCAGCGCCCCCATGCGCGAAAGACTTGCGACTTTCTGGAGACTCTCCTCGAGCGCTCTCTGGAAATCACCGATCGTTCGATACTTCATGAGCGGTATCCCTCCATATATGGCGGCAAGAGGACGAGGACCGGTTCCAACGGCCCCAGGCCTCGCCCGCCTTGGGAATCACTTGACTCCAATCAACGCCCGGCGGGCGCGCGCGCCAGTCAGGAACTAGACCGACCTCGTCGCTGTCTGGCAAGAAGTAACTCGCAAATTTGTCTCGATCCCGGAGGCCGGGATCCGCATTTCCTCTGCACAAGCTGTTGAAGTCCTGGCCGCATGCACCTGACGGCGGGTAGCAACAGATGTTTTGGATTGTCCGCACATGAGACCCGCCGCAGGGGATGCGGCACCCGACAGCCGCGCAGGAGACCCGCCGCTCGTGCGGCAAGGTCGATATCAATTGCGCACCGGGTTCTCGACCTCATCACAGAACCTGGCTGGACAGGCTGAGCAGGCGCTCGCGTGCGGTGCGCGCCGCATCGACCGCCCGGTGGCTGTCTCGTGACAGCTCGACCGCCAGCGCCCCCGAGTAGCCGATCGCCGCGAGCTCGCCGAGCACCCGACGAAAATCGATCTCACCCTCTCCGATCTGCAGGTGCTCATGCACCCCTCGCCGGGCATCGTCGAGCTGAACGTGACGGAGGTGGTCACGGACCGAGCGCAGATGGACGTGCGGCTCCCCTTCCTCGGTGACCAGCAGATGCCCGACGTCGATCGTGGTGTACAGGTCCGAACGCGAGATCCGGGCGCGCAGCTCACCCAGGTCCTTCAGACTCTCGATGAACATCGAAGGCTCGGGTTCGAGGCAGATCTGAACGGAGTTCCCGGCAGCGATGTCCAGGACCCGCTGCAATCGCCCCACCAGCAGTGCGAAGGCGTGGTCCCTGGGAACTTTCTCCGTCAGGACGCCGCTAAAGATCGACACGACCCTGGCGCCGAGGGCGGACGCGAGGTCACAGGCGCGTGCGTAGAAGTCGAGACGTCGCGCCGCTGCGCAGTCATCGACCGTCATCAGGCTCGGCCAGTGCTTGCGGAACGGGTCGAGGCTGAAACGGGCACCGGTCTCGATCGAGCAGGAAAGATGAAGGCGGTCCAGAAGTGCGCGACACTTCTGCCACTCCCCCTCCCCGCAATGGAGAAGATCGAGGTGAGCCACGTCCGGCGTCAGTGCGACGCCGTCGTAGCCAAGATCCGCCAGCACGCGCAGCGCGTCTTCCAGACGATGGTGCGCCAGACCGTTGGTGTTGTACTGAAGGTGCATCAGTTTGGTTTGCGACGTTCGAACACCGCCAGATAGCCGCCATCGCCGCCTTCCGGAGCAGGCAGGGTCTCCTGTTCTTCCAGGAGACTGATCTCGGGTCGATCTCGGAGAAGATCGCGCGCGGCCCGGGAATTCTCCTCTTCCTCGATGCTGCATGTCGAGTACACCATCCGGCCGCTCTCGCCGAGCAGCTGGGCCGCCCGCTCGAGAAGCCGGTGCTGCAGCTCCGAGAGCTCGGCAAGGACCTCGGGCGTGAGTTTCAGGCGCGCCTCCGGTTTCCTGCCGAAAACTCCGGAATTGCTGCACGGCGCATCCACCAGAATCCGCTCGAACGGCCCGGGCGGCGGCGCCGCCGCCGACAGGAGGTCCCCTTCGACGACGGACACCGATGAGAGTCCAAGACGCCGCAAGTTCTCGACCAGGCGCACGAGGCGTTCCGGCGAGCGGTCGACGGCGAGGATCAGCGCGCGATCCATCGACAGCTCGGCCAGATGAGTCGCTTTGCCCCCGGGCGCCGCGCAAAGATCGAGCACCCGTTCGCCGGGCTTGGGGTCGAGCGCCGGCGCAACTTTCATTGCGGTTTCGTCCTGGATCGTGAACAGGCCCCCCCTGAACGCACGCGTCCGAACCAGCTCGGTCGGCGGCGCATGCACGCGGATCGAGGGGGGCTGACTTCCTTCGCTGCAGCGCAGTCCTTCGGTGCGAAGCTCCTTGAGAAGCGCCTCGCGGTCGATGCGCAGCGCGTTGGTGCGGACGAACAGCGGCGGCGGCTGAATCTGGCGGTGCATCAGGTCGAGGGTCGACTCCTTGCCCAATCGTAGGAGCCAGCGCTGCACCAGCCACTTCGGCTGACTGTGGACTTCCGACAGATAGGCCGCCTCGTCCTCCTCCGGGTCGGTGAACACCGGGCGCGAGAAGAAGCACACCTTCTCGCCGCGGATCTCGAGGCGCTTCGAGGGAGCGGCGCCGCCTTTGTCCTCTGCGATCGGTACTCGCCGGCACTCGCGGTCGAGAGTGCGCAGCACGCCGTTCAGGAAGGCGCGCGCCGCCGGGTTGTTCGCGAGGATCCGCAATGACTCATCGATGGCCGCGAACGGCGGCACACGATCGAGGAACAGCAGTTGATAGGCCGACAGGCGCAGGCACTCATGCACCCGCCCGTCGAGATCCTCCAGCGGCGTTCGCGAGTACGCCCGGAGAATGCGGTCGATCGTGATGCGCCTGCGCAGCACGCCGAGCACGAGCTCATGCAGGAAACGCCGGTCGCGCTTGTTCAGGGCGTGGTCGCGACAGGCCTCGTCGATTCCCTCCGCAGCATGCGTGCGGCGCCCCTCGCTGACTTCCTGAAGCAGGCGCGCCGCGATGGCGCGCACCGACGACGGCGCACGGCGCGGCCAGGGAGCCTGCGTCACGTCAGTCGGGTCCCGACCGGAATCGGGAACCCGCGCAGGAACACCGCGGCGGGCAGCTCCTTCTTGCCCGAGCGCTTGACGGTCAGGACGCGATAGACCTGCGCCTGCGTCGCCACCTCGATGCCGGAGGTGAAGGCGACGACCGTACCCGGCATCGCCGGGGACGGCAGGTCGAGAACCTCGCCGCTGACGATGATGAGGCGCGTGGGGCTGCGATCGGTCGGAGAGAAAGTGAATGCCCCGGGCCACGGCGTCATCGCCCGGACGTGGCGATCGATCTCCTCGGCGGTCTTGCTCCAGCGGATGCGTCCGAGCTCTTTCTCGAGCAGCGGCGCGAGGGTCGCCTCGCTCTCCTCCTGGGGAACTCCCTTGAGCCTGCCGGAGCACACGTCCGCCGCCTTCTCGAGGAACAGATCTCGCGCATGGAGCGCGAGCTTCTGCTCCAGGAACCCGGCGGTGTGGTGGTTCTCGATCGCCAGCTCCTTGCGCGCGAACACGGGGCCGGCGTCCATTCTCTGGGTCATCTCCATCAGCGAAACTCCGGTCCTGCGATCGCCACAAAGGATTGCGTGGTGGACCGGTGACGCTCCGCGGTGGCGCGGCAGCAGCGATGCGTGCAGGTTGAGCGGCGGCGCCTTGGCGAGAGAGAGAACCTCCTTCGACAGCTTCTGGCCGTAAGCGGCGGTGAGCAGCACGTCGCCCTCGACGCCCTTGAGAACGGCGACCGAGTCGGGCGAGCCAACCTTCGGCGGCTGATGGGTCTTCAGGCCCAGCTCGTCGGCGAGATTGCGCACCGGGTTCAGAGAGAGATTCTGGCCGCGCCCGGAGCGTGCGTCCGGTTGAGTGACGACCAGGGCCACCTCGAAACGGGGATCGGATGCAATCGCGCGAAGCGTGGGACAGGAGAAATCGGAGGACCCGAAGAAGACCACTCGCATCGCGCGCATCGTTAGAGCTGGACTCCCGCGTGCTGCGCGACGACCTTCTTCAGTTCGTCGACGGTGCGTCCGCCCCCGACCAGACGGTGGACTTCCTGGCCGCTCTTGAAGACCATCAACGTCGGAATCGCGCTGACGCCGTAACGCGCCGCGGTCGCCTCATGATCCTGAGTGTTGTGCTTGACGACTTTCACCTTGCCTTGCAAGGCCTTGGCGAACGCCTCGACCGTGGGCGCCAGCGCCCGGCATGGTCCGCACCAGGGCGCCCAGAAGTCGACGAGGACGGGAGAGCCCTCATCGAGCACCTCCTTCTGAAAACTGTCGTCCGTGGTTTCGACGATGAGACCGCTCATGAAGTCGTCTCCGAAGCAATTCGTTGCTCTGTCCTTCGAGGATACGAGACGCGGCGCCGAGAGTTCACAGGTCCTCGGTGCCCCGGGGATCGCCCGTGTCCGCGTCCCCGATCCTCTCCTCTTCCTCCAGCATCTCGAGGTCGTCCGCCGGCAAGTCCTCCGAAGGTGTTTCCGCGCTGGAGGAAGCCCTGCCTTCGCCGGCGGGAGCCTGGGAAGTTAGGGGCTCGATCTCCCATGTCAAGTGCTCGGGGACCTCGCCGATCGCTTCGATCGCGATCTCCCCGAAGGCGCGCGGCTGCGTCGCGCGGACGATCTTCACCTTGATCAGCTCGAGCACCGACAGGAAATAGCCGATCAGGTCGATTCGCGTCCGGCTGCCGGCGAACACCGAGAAGAAACTCATGCGCGGGCTCGAGCGCAGTCGCGACAGGAGGTCGTTGATGTAATCCGAGAGCGGCTTCTCGCCCGCGATGTGTCCGGAATGGCGGTCGAGGCCGGTCTCCTGAAGCACCTTGCGAAACGCCTCGATCAGGTCGAACATGCCGACTTCCTCGAGGGGAATGCCGGCATCGCTCACCCACGGCCGGCTCGGATGGATCAGCTCTCTGGCATCCGCCCGCCAGGAAAGATTGCGCGCGGCTTCCTTGATCCTGCGGTACTCGAGGAGCTGCTGGAGAAGCTCCTCTTCGGGGTCGAGCTCCTTCTCGAGGTCGATCTCCTCCTCCGGGAGCAGCGAGCGCGCCTTGATCGACATCAGGGTTGCCGCCATGACGAAGAACTCGCCGGCCAGCTCGATGTCGTGCTCCTTCATTCGCTTGAGGTACTCGAAGTACTGGTCGCAGATCCGCACCAGCGAGATGTCGCGAATGTCCACCTCCTGCCTCTGCACCAGGAACAGGAGGAGGTCGAGGGGGCCGGCGAAGTTGGGAAGCTCGACGCGGTGTTCCATGGTTCCGCCTCAAAAGACGGTGCCGATCCCGTCCGGCAGGAGCCTCAAGTACCACTCTCCCATCGGCAGCAGCAATCGGCGATACATCAGCTCGCTGCCGCCGCCCACGAAAAGATAAAGGAGCAGGAGAAGACCCAGGATCCACATGCGGTAGAAGATCTCGCGCAGCGCTCGCGGCAGGAACAGCGCCAGCACCCGGTGGCCGTCGAGAGGCGGAACCGGCAGCAGATTGAAGACCGCGAGCAGCAGGTTGATGCGAACCGCCATCAGGAGAAGAAGGCCGGTGTCGGACAGTGGGTCGACGGAGAGGCCGTCCACCGCGACGTGCATGGCCGCAGTCGCCATGAGGGCGAGCAGGACGTTGACCAGGGGGCCGGCCACCGAGATCAGCATCATGTCGAACGCCGGGCGGCGCAGACGCTCCGGATTCACCATCACCGGCTTGCCCGCACCGAAGATCGCGAGCCCGTGGTAGATCAGGTAACCGGGCAACAGCACCGAAAAGATCAGGCTGATGTGCTTCAGGGGGTTCAAAGTCACTCGCCCGTCCCGCTCCGCGCGATCATCGCCCAGCCATTTCGCCACCCGGGCGTGGCCATACTCATGGAAGGCGATCGACAGGATCAGGATCAGGAGGATGAAGGCCTTGTAGATGATGACTTGCGTTGCCATGGAAAACGTTGATTCGGTCGTTGACGTCGACCAGGGTGCCAGACCCGCTGCGCAACTTCTTCATTTCACAGAGAGTGCGAAGCTCCATCGGCGCTTCACCGTTGGTGCAGATCTCCCGTTCCGCTCGCCCACAAGAATGTCAGGAGAGCCTTTTTTCCCGAAGGTGCGGCTTCGACGGCCGCTGTACGGCGGGACTCGCGGGGTAGGATAGCGGCCCGTTTTGCGCGGTGGTCGCGTCCCTTTTTTCCCCGTGGTCGATGATGAGCGCGAAAAAAGGCCCTTCTCCCTCGGATCTGCTGTGCCATGCGCGCGCGGTTCTGGTCCACGCGTCGACGGCCATCCAGCGCCTTTCAGAGACACTGGGATCTCCGTTCCTGAGCGCCGTGGAGCTCGTGCACCAGTGCAAAGCGATGGTGGTGGTCACCGGCATGGGGAAGTCGGGGCTGATCGCGTCCAAGATCTCCGCGACACTCGCTTCCACCGGAACGCGTTCGCTGTTCCTGCATCCGGCCGAGGCGGCGCACGGCGACCTGGGCCGGATCTACTTCGAGGACGTGGTGATCGCGCTTTCCCGCGGCGGGACGACACAAGAGGTCCTGCGGCTGCTGCAGCCGATCAAGCGGCTGAACGCCCGGCTGATCGCGATCACCGCCGTGCCCGACAGCCCGCTCGGCCGGCACGCCGACATCTGCCTCGACATCGGCAACGTCACCGAGGCCTGCCCCCTCGGGCTGTCGCCGACCACGAGCACCTCGGTGATGCTCGCTCTCGGCGATGCGCTCGCCCTCTCTGTGATGAAGCTGCGCGACTTCTCCCACGAGGAGTTCGCGCTGTTCCACCCGGCCGGAGAGCTGGGCAGGAAGCTTCTCACGGTGCGCGAAGTCATGCGTCAGGGCCGGTTCAATCCACTCGTTCCCTCGGGGAGCGCCCTGCCAAAGGCGCTCGACGCGATGACCGAGACCAGGGCGGGAGCCGTCACGATCGTCGACGCCCAGGGTCGGGCGATCGGGTTCTTCACCGACGGCGATCTGCGACGCTGCCTGCTCACGTCGCAGCCGGCGCTGTCCATCGACCGCGTCAAGGTCGACGAATGGATGACCAAGAATCCGTGCTCGATCGGTCCCGATCAGCTTGCGAGCGAGGCGGTGCACCTGATGAAGGAGCGGCAGTTCGACCAGATCCTGGTCGTCGACCCCAACCGCCATCCCCTGGGGCTGCTCGACGTCCAGGACCTGATCGAGGTGGGCCTCGTCTAAGAGCCTGGGACACGGGAGAGTTCTCCTGCGGCGACGGATCGAATGGCATCTGCGATTTTCGGTCGTCATTCCCGCGAAAGCGGGAATCCAGAGGTCTCGCGTCGGAGCTGTCAACGACCTGGATTCCCGCTTTCGCGGGAATGACGACCAGTGATCCTCGGCTGGCGGTGAGGCAGGAGAGGAGTGCGACCGCTCATGGGAAGGCCTGACCTCGAGGCGCGCCTGCGCAGGATCCGTCTGCTGGCGCTCGACGTCGACGGAGTGCTCAACGACGGCCAGATCTATCTGTCTTCCATCGACGAGATCAAACCATTCTTCTCGCGCGACGGGATCGGTCTAAAGTGTCTGCACCTTTCGGGGTTGAAGTCGGCGATCATCACGGCACGGAGCTCGCCGGCGGTGACGAGGCGTGCCCGGGAGCTCTCGATCAGCGAAGTCGTCCTCAATGCGGAGCACAAGGGCGAGGCGCTGAAGGGGCTCTGCCAGCGCCTGTCGCTCTCGCTGGAGGAAGCTGCGTTTCTGGGAGATGATCTTCAAGACCTCTCGGCATTGATGATCGCGGGCGTGGCGTTCTCCGTGGCGGACTGTCCGCCGGAAGTGCGCGCGCGCGTCGACGTCGTCACCCGCGCGAGAGGAGGCCGTGGCGCGGTTCGCGAGGCGGTCGAAACGCTGCTCAAGGCTCAAGGCCGCTGGGATGAGATCGTGGCGAGGTTTCTCGCATGAAGCGCCTGCTCCTGTTCCTCTCGGTGTTCGTGTCCCTCCTGCTGCTGCTTGCACTGCTGATCGGCCCGAAAAAGCTGCTGCAGGCGACCGAGGACGAGCCGGCGATCCAGGCGACCTCGCAGGACCCGACCTCCGAGGCGGGGATCAGGATCGTGACCGGGCAGGGGGCCGTCAGCCTCGACCGGATTGACTCGCTGGAAATGCCGATCTACGCCGAGGACGAGCGCGGTCATCCTTCGCAGGAGTTGACCCAGCTCATCAAGGTCAAGGACGCGGTGCCGACGGAAATGGGCCTGGTGATCACCGGCGGCGCGACCACGCTCGAGCATTACGAGGCGGGACGAAGGCGCGTGTTCATCCACTCGCAGTCGTCACGCATCCGGGCCCTCACCCCATGGGTGTTCGACCTCAGGGAATCGTCTCAGGACCCGCGCGGGGAGCGCAAGGCTCGGGCTCGCAGAAAGGCAGACCGCGACCCGGCCGACGAGTCCGGGCCGCAGTTCGCGGAGCTCGACTGTGAAGGAGGCGTCGTCGTCGAGCTGCTGCGGGAGGACCAATCGGTCGCATTGCACATCGAAACGGAGCACCTTCTGTTCGCCCCCGAAGAGGACGGCACGATCAAGTCGATCCGGGCGCCCACGCCGGTTCGCATTCTGGATCCTTCGGGCTCGCTGAAGGTCGAGGGCCAGGGAATGCTGATCGATTGCAAGCAGAAGTCCTTGAGGATCCATGGCCCCTTGCGGATGGAGCTAACTGAGTTCTCGATGAAGGCTCTCCTCCGGCCTTCACCGGTCGAGGCGCCCGCGCCTTCGACGACCGCGCTCGCTCCCCTCGTTGTTTCCTCCAAGGGCGATCTCGTGTTCGTCGAGGAAACCGACCCCTCCCTGCCTTCCGCGGCGACCCGCGATGCGTTCGCGATTGATGAGCTGTTCCAATCCGGAATTGTTTCGTTCTACGAGCAGGTGACGGCCGCGCAAGGCGCGGAGTCTCTCGCCTCGGACCTGCTGCAGATCGAGCTCGTCAAGGTCGCAGCCTCCGATCCATCGGAGCCCTCGCGACTCGACGTGCGACGCCTGTTCGCGGGCGACGGCGCCTCCGAGGTGGAGTACCGAGTCCGCGGCGGAGAGGGCTGTTCGCGCCAGCTCCTGTGGCAACGGTCGGGACTGTCGCTTGCCGGCCCGGTCAGGCTTGACGGCGTCGCCTTGTCCGAGACTTCAGACAAGCTCGACTTGAAGGCCGAGCAGCAGCTCACCTTGATGCCCAAAGAGAAGGTCGCGGAGTGGGAGCTTTCCCTTTTCGAGAAAGCGGCGCTCGACATCGAATCAAAGGTCAAGGCCAATGCGGACAAGAGCATCCGTGCGACGTTGCGCGAGGCGTCGGACTCAAATCCCAAGGGGGAAGTTCTCTCCTTCGAGCTCGAGGAGGGCGCGCGCCTCCAGCTGAGCGACCCGGAGAGCCAGGAGCTGCTCGCCGATCTTCGCGGGGAGCTCATCCACGCCACTCAGGTCGAAGGCGGACGCTGGTCGGTCGTTCTCCTTTCCTCGGAGGATTCGAGGCCGTGTGCCGTGGTGCTCGCTGCCGGAGAGTTCCAGGGAAGCAGAATCGATCTCTGCATCGACCCCGCTCGCAGGGACGATTTCACCGTCGACGTTCAGAATCTGACCAAGGCCTGGTTCGACGCGCCTGCGGGGTTCTCCCTGGTCCCTTCCGTCGGTCCGTCAAAGGCTGAGTCGGCGCCGGCGCGCGAGCAGCGCCTGCATGTTCGACCGACGACGACGGCGCGCTTCATCGCATCCTTGCGGCGTTTCGAGGTTCACGGCGACTGCGAGCTCTCACTGCAGGCCGTCGGTGAGGATCCGGGCAAGGCCGTGCCTCAGAGGCTGCGCTGCGAGGAGATCGTCGCCGCCATCGAGGACGGCAGGCTCTGTTCGCTGCGGGCCACCGGCAAGGTTGTGCTCGACGATCCGTCGAGCGGAGCGCACATCGAGGCGGAGGAAGTCTGGCAGGAGAATGCGGGTGGCTGGATCCATCTCCGCGGCAAGCCGGCGAGCGCGACGATGCCCCTCGAGGATTCCCGCACGGCCAGGATCGAAGGAGAGCGTCTCGATCTCGACCCGGCGAGCCAGCAGTGGAAGGCGGCTCCCGATGTTCCGGAAGCTGAATGCGCCGCTTTGTGCACACGACGCGATTCCGAAGCGCTGGCGCGCCGGGCACTGCTGGTGCTACCGCAGCAGGTCATGCAAGGCTCGCTGTGGAATCTCGCGGCTGCGGGCGCGGGGCCCTCGGAGGCTCCTTCGAAGGAAGGAACGATCGAGCTGCTGGCGATGAGAATCGAATCGGATCCCAAGGTCGGTCAAGACGGCTCCTGGCAGGGTCATCTCGATGCTCTGGGCTGGGTCGAAGCCGTGAAGGCCGACAGCTCCCGGTTGTCGGGACAGCGGTTGCACCTCGATTTTGCCTCGAAACGGCTTCGCATCGATGGCGAGGAGAATCTGGGAGTCGAGGCCTGCGCCTTGCAACCCAAACCCTATGACCCCACGCGAGTCGAGAGCATCGCGGCGAGGTGGATGGAGTTCCGCGGCGGCGGAGAGGAACTGTCGATTGCGCCGGGACATCGAATCGTGCTCTATCTCGAAGACCCATGGACGCCGGGCGATCCGGTGCCACCGATGCGCCGCGTGGATCTCCGTTGCGAAGGTCCGGCGGAGCTGAGCCAGCGGCGCCCGGACGAGAAGAATCAGACTTTGCTGTTCCAGGGCGGCGTGCGCTCCGTGGTGGACTGGGGCCGGAAAAAAGGACAGGTCGATCGTTTCGAGATCGACTCCCGGCGGCTCGAGATCGTCGTCGATCCGGCGAGCAAGGAGGCGGTCGAGCTCCACGCCCAGCAGCTCTTCAGGCTGCGGCACCCTCGGTTCCTGTGCGAAGGCGGGACTCTCTCGCTCGACCTTCGGACGCACTGGCTGCAGCTCAAGGCCGGGGCCGAGCTGTGCCGGTTGACCCGGCCCGAGAATGCCGCCTCGCGTCCCGCCGTCTCTCGATTCCGCACTCTCCGCTTCAATCTCGATACCGAGGTCCTGGACATCAGTCCGCTCGAAGTGCTGGTCGAGGCCTACGGTGCGCGTTGACCGTAGGCATGCGGTCCGGTCGGCAGCGTTGATGACGACGATCCTCGCGGCGCCGGGCGCGCGCGCGACGCAGGAGCCGCCCCGGGGCGCGGAGCTCCGGGGTTTCGCCGTACGCGTCCGCGAGGACGAGACCGCGGCGGATCCGACGAGCGATACGGCGGTGTTCCTCGCCGAGGGGCTCGCGATCCACTACCAGAGCATCGAGATCCGCGCCGACCGCGCGGTCCTGTGGATCGATCGCGATGCGCGCGGGCTTCTGACGGGCACCGACCGCGCCACGGACGGTGATCGACTTCACTTCGGCCCGAGCGCTCCCGGCCCGCCGTCCCGCGACCGGCCGGTCCGACTCGAGGACGATCTGGTGCTTGCGCTGCGGGAGATCTACGCCGAGGGTCACGTTCTCTGGAAGCACGAGGCTTCCGCCGTCACGTTCGCGGAGCAGCTCTATCTGCACCTGATCGAACAACGCGGGATCATCGTCGAGGCGAACACGTTCGCCGAAGTGATCGAGCGCGGGGCGCCGCTCACCGTGCAACTGCGTGCAAAGGAGCTGCGCGCGCTCGGCCCGGGGGAGGCGCAGGCGCGGGGATTGACTCTCACGACCTGCTCCTATGCCCATCCGCACTACTCGATCCGGATGCGCCGTGCGGACGTCAGCGGCCGCGGCGACTCCTTGCACCCGCAGTCGGCGACCGTGAGCTCGCGCGGCAACTTCATCGAGCTGTTTTCGTTTCCGGTTCTCCCGCTGCCGCCGCTCGAAAAGAAGCTCGGCCGGGATTCCTCGCTGCCGCTCAAGAAGGTCCAGGTCGGCCAGAAATCGAGGTTCGGCGCTTTTCTCTTCACCGAATGGGGAGATGAGATCGACAGCTTCGGCCAGCGGCTCCACGATTCCTTCGGCCTTGACGCACCGTTTGAGGGCGACTTTCGACTCGATGCCGATTGGATGAGCGAACGCGGTCTCGGGGCGGGCTCGTCCCTGTCGTACGCCGGCAAAGACCTTTATTTCGGAGAGACCGGCGGGTACGTGGTGAACGACCAGGCCGACGAGGATCATTCTCTCCTGTCCACGCCACAGCCCGGAGGCATGGGAGATCCGCTGCGCTTCGACATCGACCATCCTCTTCGCACGAAGCTGTTCACCAAGAACCGCATTCATCCGGCGGACTTCTGGACCCTGGATGCGGAGGTCCAGTACTTCTCGGACGAGAACTTCCAGCAGGAGTTCTTCGAGCGCGAGTTCAAGGAGGAGAAGCCTCCTGAGAGCTACGCTCACTTGGTGCGCCGCGAAGACACGACCCGGCTGCGCGTTCTGTACCGCAACCGGCTGAATGACTTCGACTCGCAGCTCGACTCGCTCCCGAGCGCGTCGTTCGAACAGCTCGCATATCCCCTTTGTCCGATCCCGCTGCTCTCGTCGGCGGGTTCGGAAAGTCACCTCGTGCTCAGCCACATGTACGAGGTCGCATCCCTGCGAAGCCACCCTGCGGAGGATCTCCAGGGCGCCGGCGAGAGCGTGCTGCGCGGGGATTCGCTGCTCGAGCTGTCGACGAATTTCGACCTCGGTCCCGTCGGAATCCGGCCGTTCAGCGCCGGGCGGTTCACTGCCTATGACCGGACCGTCGATTCACAGGAGAACAAGGGCCGCGTGGCGGGCCTTGCGGGCGCCCGGGCGCAGCTCCCGCTCCATCGCTCGTTCGACGCGCACTCGGACCTCTTCCGGATCGACGGCCTGCGACACGTCATGCTCCTGGACGCCGCCTATCAGAACGTCTACTCGGTGTCGGACGCTTCGAGCGACTTCTTCCAGCTCGACGACACGGACGCCGTCGATGAGACCGAATCCTATGTCCTGGGCGTACGCCAGCGCTTTCAGACGCACCGCGAGCGCTCGATCGTCAACTTCGTCGACTGGGACACGGAAGTCGAGCTGTTTCCGGACGAGGAGCGCGACAACCTCGTCGTCGACGACAACGGGATACCGCGCGCACGAACCGCGGGCCCCCTCCTGTTCGATCTCGTCGAGCGGCCGGGAGTCGCGCGCGGGATCTTCAAGGACCTCGCCCTCGCGCAGCGCGCGGAGTGGAATCTGTATGAGGACCGCTTCGACAGTCTGTCCCTCGGTCTGTCCTCGCGGCCGTCTCCGGAGAGTCTCCTGTCGGCGAGCTATCGCACGCGGCACGACAAGTCCTCGGTCCTGACCGGCCTCTTCGAGTATCTGCTCGTCGATCGCTGGTACGCAGAGGTTCTGAATCAGTGGGACCTCCGCGAGAATGAGATCCTGGAGCAGCGATTCGCGCTGACGCGCGTCGGCCACGACTTCGCGCTCAGCTTCCGGTTCGAGCGCGATTTCGGCGACAACGAGAGCTCGTTCACGGTTGCGGTGAATCCAGTGCACCTCTGGCGAAGGCGTGCCGAGGACTCGGGCGGACTGAATCGCGAGCGCCCGAGCCTCACCGACGAATACTGATCGTCGGCCACCTCGCGCCGCTCGGGCAGTGCACGCAGAGAAGGCGCGGGGCGGAGACCCGCCCGGGGCGCCGTTCGTGCAGCCATACCGGACGCTGCTACAATTCAGCATGGCTTGCGGCACAGGGGGTGGAAAAGCCCCCGCAAGGATGGATTCATGCGTCTTGCTCTATTCGGCCCGATCGGAACGACCGAGCTGATCGTCATCCTGGTCGTGGCGCTGCTCATCTTCGGCGGGCGATTGCCGGAGGTGGCGCGTTCGATGGGTCGCTCGTTCACCCAGTTCAAGAGAGGCCTGCGAGACATCGAGGACGAAGTCGAGGACGCCGGCCGACTGGATTCCTCGCGTCCGAGCCGGGAACTCCCGAAGTCTTCGTCCACCACGGCGAACCAATCCTCGCCGGCCGATCCCTCCCACAACCCGGATGCGAAGAGCTGAAGAGTGCGCGTCCGCTTCCCGGGTGACCCGAGCGTCCGGATTCTCAGGATCCGAACAGCTGGTCGAGGCGTGAGGTGACTTCCTGGCCCACGTCGAGCTGCGGGAACTTTTCCTGCAGGACATAACCGATGTCGGACTTCTGAGCGACGCAGAAGCAGATCTTGAGCTGAGTGAGCGACTCGAGCTCCGGGATCAGCTCCGGGTCGATCTCTCCCCAGGTCGCGATCAGAAGAACGTTCTCGAACCTGTCGAGAGGCACAATCTGATGCGCGCTCAGCGTGGCGGCGGGAAGGAGGCGCTTGACCTCCTCGGGGATGTCGTAGGCCCTGGGCGACAGATAGGGAAGCTGAAGATGCGAGACGAGCGCGGCGGCGAGCTCGTACTCCGTGGCGAGGCCGCGCGCGAGCAGGATGTCCCCGACCCGTTCCCCCGTCTGCTGATGCTCTTTCTCGACATCCTCGATCTCCTCGGCCGACAGGCGGCGCGCCGCATGCAGGATCTGGCCGAGGTTGATCTGTCCGAGCTTCTGACTGTTGCGCATAGGGTGGGACACCTTGGTTCCCCACAACTATCGACGTCGCAATAGGGTCTCCTTGATCCCGCATTGCGAGCGGCCCCCGAGCACGCGGCCACGTCGCCTCCTCGGGGGCGGAAAGAACTTCTCATTCCGCCGAGCCCGGGCGGGAAGTGAAATCAGACGTCGAGATTGCGCACCTCGAGAGCGTGTCTCTCGATGAACTCCCGGCGCGGCTCGACGATCGTCCCCATCAGGATCGTGAAGATCTCGTCCGCCCGCATCGCGTCCTCGACGTGAACCTTGAAGAGCGTTCGTTTCTGCGGGTCCATCGTCGACTCCCAGAGCTGTCCGGGGTTCATCTCGCCCAGACCCTTGTAGCGCTGGATCTCCACCTCTCTCTCGCCCTCTTTTCGCAGCAGCTCCAGGACCTGGAACAGATGCGACGCCGCCGAGTCGGACTTGGGCATCTTGACGAGAAACGGCAGGTTCGAGGGGTCTTCGGTCCCCAGGCTCTGGTCTCTGGCGATGCCCAGAGCCGACAACTCGTCGAGGCATGCGTCGATCTGCTCGCGGTCGTGCAGCTCGAGGACGTTGAAGTCGCCGCGATCCTTGCCGGTCGCGCCGAAGGTGATCGACACGGTCTCCCTGTTCTTGCGCAGCGTCTCAAGGTGGCGCTGGAGCGACGGCTCGTCCTCGAAGTAGTACGCGACGCCGCCATGATCATCGACTCGATAGCGCGGAACTCGGGGCGGGTTTCCCTGGGAGACCCGGATCAGGTCCGCCAGCCTGAGGTGGATGCGGCGCAGCACGCGGTCGAGCGAGTCCAGCTTGACCACCACCGCCATCAGATTCTTGAGGTCGTCTCCGCGAATCGTCCTCTCGCCCTTTTCTCCTCGGGCGAGATGGAGGTCGGAAGATGCAATGCCTGCCTCGAGCTTGGCCCGAGAGAGCTCCTCTTCGGTGTGCACGTAGACCTCGTGCCGGCCCTTCTTGAGCTTGTACAGCGGCGGCGCGGCGACATACACCCGGCCGGCTTCGACCAGGTCCTTCATCTGCCGGTAGAAGAACGTGAGCAGCAGCGTACGGATGTGTGACCCGTCGACGTCGGCGTCGGTCATGATGATGATCTTGCCGTAGCGCAGCTTGCTGATGTCGAACTCTTCCATTCCGATGCCCGTGCCCAGGGCCGTGATGATCGTGCGGATTTCCTCGTGGTTCAGCATCTTGTCGAGTCGCGCCTTCTCGACGTTGAGGATCTTGCCGCGCAGCGGGAGAATGGCCTGCGTCCTGCGGTCCCTCGCCTGCTTGGCCGAGCCGCCGGCGCTGTCGCCCTCGACTAGGAACAGCTCGGTTTCCTCGACGTTGCGAGACTGGCAGTCCGCGAGCTTGCCGGGCAGCCCGCCGCCGGCCATCGCCGACTTGCGCACGAGATCGCGCTGCTTGCGCGCCGCCTCGCGCGCGCGCATGGCAATCAGGGCCTTGCTCACGATCGCCTTGGCTTGAGACGGGTTTTCCTCGAGAAAGCTGCCGAGGCAGTCGTTGACGACGGTCTGCACCAGGCCCTCGACTTCCCGGTTGCCCAGCCTGATCTTCGTCTGGCTCTCGAACAGCGGATCGGGAACCATCACGCTGATGACCGCGGCCAGCCCCTCGCGGAAATCCTCGCCCGCCGGTGTCCCCTGGTTGTCCTTCAGGAGCCCGCACTTGCGCGAGTACTGGTTCAAGGTACGCGTCAGCGCCGAACGGAATCCCGAGAGGTGGGTGCCGCCCTCCAGGGTGTTGATGTTGTTGACGAAGCTGTAGACGTCCTCGTGGTAGCCGTCGTTGTACTGCATCGCCAGCTCCACGATGTGGCCCTCGATCTCCTTCTTGAAGTGGATGACGTTGGCGTGGACGGCCGTCTTGTTCTGATTGATCAGCTCGACGAAGGCGCCGAGCCCGGCCGGGTAATGGAAGATCTCCGAGCGATTGGTCACTTCGTCGGCGATGTGGATCTTGAGATCCATCGAGCCCAGCAGGAAGGCGAGCTCGCGCAGTCTCTTGGCAAGGATGTCGTACGAGAACTCCGTGACCAGGAAGATCACGTGGTCGGGCTTGAAGGTCACCTTCGTGCCGCGTTTGTGGGTCTTTCCGATGACGGTCAGCTCGCTGGTCTTCTTGCCCCGGGCAAAGGTCTGGTGGTAGGCCTTTCCGGAGAGATAGACCTCGACCTCGAGCCACTCCGCCAGCGCGTTGACGACGGAGGCGCCGACGCCGTGAAGACCTCCTGAGACCTTGTAGCTGTCGTGGTCGAACTTGCCGCCCGCGTGCAGCTTGCACAGGATCACCTCGACTGCGGGGACCCCTTCCGTGGGATGGATGTCGACCGGGATTCCGCGACCGTTGTCTTCGACCGACACGGTGCCGTCCTGGCGCAGGATGAGATGGATCTCGTTGCAATGTCCGGCCATCGTTTCGTCGATTGAGTTGTCGACGATTTCGTAGACGCAGTGATGCAGGCCGTTGGTCGAGTTGTCGCCGATGTACATCGCGGGACGCAGCCGCACCGCTTCCAGCCCTTCGAGCACCTTGATCGAGCCGGCGTCATAGGATCCCGTGGCTGTCGAGCCAGGGGACGCACCCGGGCCGCTCGCCGCGCCGGAGTTGGATTCTTCCATCGATTGGATTCCTATCTCCATGTGCCCACCTGAAAACGGACGTCTTGGATCTTCTCGAAGCCGGGGCTTCCGCGAAACCGCGCGAGCAGGGAGCTTCTTGCGAATGCCTGCCATTCGAAGCAGCGCGCCGCAGAGCGCACCTCGAGCACCACTTTTCCGGACCGGTACGACCCGACTCGGACTTCCGCGCGGGCCTCTCGTCCAAGAACGGACTCCACGATGCCCAGGATCTGCTCCTGTTGAAGCGGACCCGGGCCGGGGAAGACGAGCCTCGCGAGAATGTCGCCCAGCTTTTCCACCGAACCCCGCAGCCGCTCAGTGGTTGACCGGCATCACGAAATACTCCACGCCCTCCTTGATCCGGAACACGCCGGCCGTGTCCGCATCCAGGAACTCGAACCCGAACTCCGCAGGCAGATCGACCTTCGAGAAGTCGAGAAAGAACTGGGGATTGAACGACAGGATCGTCGGTTCCCCCGCATAGTCCACGGCCATCTCAACTCTCGCGTCACCGCGACCCTCGACATGGCTCGAGAAAACCAGGCTCCCCTCTCCGAACGTCAATGTCACCGTCGGCGAGTCATCTCCCGCCATCACCGCCGTCTGGCGAACGCAGGAGAAGAACAGATCCCTCGCCAGTTGCACCGTCCGACCGAAACCGGGCTTGGGGATCACTTCCTTGTACGGTGGAAACCGGGCATCGATCGACACTGCACTCAGCATGGCTCCTCGAGTGCGCAGCATGGTCTTCTTGCCACTCAGGCTGAGGCCGATGGTCTTGTCCTCCGGCCCGAGAGCCTTCTGGAACTGCAGGATTCCCTTGAGAGGGAGGATCTGCGCGCACTCCTCCACCTTTCCTGCGAACGGCACTGCGGCAACCGCAAGCCTCTTTCCGTCGGTCGCGACGAACCGGATCGTTCCTTCCTCGACGCTCACGAGGATGCCGTTGACAGCGTACCGACCAAGTTCCCTCGAGGCGGCGAACTGAGTGAAATTGACCAGCTCCCGGAATCGGTCCGCCTCGAGCTCCAGAAAACTCTCTCCCTCCTCGGAAGGACCCGTCGGAAAGTCGTCCGCGGAATCACCACTCAACCGAAAGATCCCACCCGTGGTCTTCAAGACCGCGAGGGACCCATCGGTCGAGAGATCGACGACGGAGCCGGTCGACTCCCGAAGAATCTGCTGGAGAGGTTGCGCAGGCAGTGCAAGTCTCCCCGGCTCTGTGCACTGAATCAGGCTGAGCCGGCAAGTCATGAACAACTCAAGGTCGGTCGCCTGGACGGTCGCCCGGTCACCCTCCACATGGAGGAGAACGTGATGCAGAATCGGCCTCGTCGGCCTCACGGGAACGACTCCTGCCGCCAGGCCGACCACGGTCTCAAAACTCTTTCGATCGCAGCGCAGTTTCACGAGGATTCCTCAGGCAGTACGACATCGGCGATCTTTGAAGGGATTGGTATTGCATTCTAGATGTATGAAGGAAAGTCGTAGACGAAGAGGTGTCCAACAAATCTGGATAACGACGCCGAGCGGTTCATAAGCCTTGTCCCGGGGGACTCTTAGGGGCCCCCTCTCAGAGTGAGAAGGCGGTGAGAAAGAGTGACTTCAAATCCCGTCCTCCACAGCAAGCCTCGAACGGGTCAAGTCCTCCTGGATTCTTGTTGAAGGTGTGGATGAATCGCCAAAGGATGTACAGAAGATTTGAACGAATCTCAGAGTGGTGTCCGCAGCAGGTGATCGCGGGCCGAGCTGCCCAACGGGTGGGGGTCGAAAGGCCAAGAGAGCCCCGGAGGCCGCAAAGATCAGGGCCCGGCACGGGAGAGTGGAACCGGGTTCAGCCCGGTCTTTCCAGTCGACGTCCGGACAAAAAGGGGCTCAGCCGTCCAGGAGAGAGCGCAAGCGCAGCAGATGATCTCGAACCCGGGGTTCCTCGATGCACTGGTCGATCTTGCGGATTCCGTGCAGGATCGTGGTGTGATCCCGGCTGCCCAGGACCGAACCGATCTCGCTCAAGGAAAGCTCGGTTCGCTCGCGCAGGAGGTACATGGAGAACTGGCGGGCGAACGAGAGCGCCTGATGCCTGCGCTTCGAGCAGAGATCGGCGCTGGTGATGTTGAAATGCTGGCAGACGGTTCTCAGGATGCGTTCCGGAGAGGCCGACGGCCGTTGCATCAGGGCATCGTCTTGAAGGATCTCTCGGGCCGTCCGCAAGGAGATCGGCACGCCCATCAAGCGGCTGCTCGCGATCACCCGGGTGGTCGCGCCCTCGAGCTCGCGAACGCTGCTCACCGGCAGCTCGGCCATGAAGTCGGCGACGTCCGCCGGAATCTGTTCACCGCGCTGGACTGCCTTGAGGAGAACGATCTCGCGCCTCGTCTGCGGCTCGGGAGAGCGCAGCGTCACCCGAAATGCCGAGCTCAGCCGCGAGAGGAGCTGTGAGCTGAGGTCGAGACCCGCGGACAGGCTGCTGCTCGCGGCGAAGATCACGCGGGCGCGACGATCATTCCAGGAGTCGAGCGTATGCAGCAATTCCTGCTGGGTTGCATCCTTGTTGGTGAGCAGATGCAGGTCGTCGAAGCACACGACGTCCAGGGGACGGTAATGGTCGCGGAACCGAGCAGTCTCTCCACGGTCGAGCGCGGCCATGAAATCGTTGATGAACTGCTCGGCCTTGATGTAGGCGACGATGCGAACGGAGGGCAGGCTGGTGAGAGCCTTGTGGCAGATCGCGTGCAGCAGATGAGTCTTGCCAAGGCCCGCTCCGCCGAGAATCAGCAGAGTCGAGAAGTCCGTCTCCGGAGAGGTGGCGATCGAGAGCGCGGCGGCGCAGGACATCTGGTTCGTGCCGCCCGCCACGAAATTCCCGAACGAAAATCCCTCCACCAGCGCGCTTCCCTCCCAGACCTGGGCCGGCGGCGCCGCCTCTGGCCCGGTCTTGCGGGGCATCTCCGGAGCGCGGGGCAGGGCGGCACGCGTCCCATTGGCCACTCCGTTGGTCGTGCCCACCCGCAGGTGGACATCCCGCGGCTGGCCCAGGACTTTGTGGATCGAGGACTCGAGCACGTCGCGGTAGTAGGTGATGATCCAGTCCCGGTGAAAGTGGCTCGGTACCGACATCACCACCCGTTTGTCCGTGATCTCCACCAGTTGCAGACACTGGAACCACGTGGCGAACTGTTGTGAATTCGTGCTCCTCTTCAGGTTTTCCAGAATCCCCTTCTCCTGAACGGAATGCGCAGCGGACAACATGAACAGTGACCCCCCCTTGGATTCGCCGGGCGCCCACCCGGCGATTACGCCAACATGAAACCGAGTTCGATCGGACGACTTCTCCAGCGGATCTCAAGAAATGTGAGGCTCGCCGGGGTGACCGCGAATCCCCTCTACAGGACGAGCGATCGACGACAAAGAGTTTTTAACGAGATGTTTGTGCGTCGGTCAACCAGCTTCCCAAAAGTCATAATTACGTTTTGTTCAGGATATGCGAAACAAGGGATCGGGCGAGTAGGGTTTTGTTGAATCCTGAGACCGGAAAAAAAACTTTGTACCGCGAATCTCCACCAGCACCTCGCGCAGCTCCGAAAGGAAACGGGAGACGTGCTCCGCGGTCGAATACCGTCCGAGAGAAACCCTTACTGCGCCGGCGGCGGACTCAGAGGCGCCGATCGCCATGAGGACGTGCGAAGGAATGGATGCGAGGGAAGAGCATGCGGCACCGTGAGATACGGCGATACCCCGCTGATCGAGGGCGGTGACCAGCCACTGACCTTCAAGGCCGGGAAAGGAGAAGTTGACGAGACCTGGAAGACAGGCGCGCTCCGGGGAATGAAGTTTCACCTCCTCGAAACCGGCCCTAAGTGCGCCTCGAAGCTGCGCCCCCAGGCGTTCGAGGCGCGGGCTTTCCGCGGGCTCCTCGTCGAGCGCAACCCTCAGAGCCGCAACAGCGCCGGCCGCGAGGGCGAGGCTCTCCGTCCCACCTCGCAGTCCGTGCTCCTGGCGCCCGATGGTGAGCGGGCTTTGAAGAGGAACTGAGGGGCGGCGGATCAGTATCCCGATTCCCTTCGGTCCTCCGAGCTTGTGAGGACAGAGAGTCGATAGGTGCGCCCCTGCCTCGGAGAATGCGCGGGAGGTTTTTCCAACGGCCTGGGACGCGTCCGAGTGAACGACCACCCCGGTGCCCAGCAGCGCCGACACGATCTCCGCGACCGGCTCCAGGGTTCCGATCTCGTTATTTGCCAGCATGATGGAGATCAGGCCAGTGCTCTTGCGAACGCCTTGAAGCACGCGGTCGACGGCAACTCGACCGTGGGAGTCCACCCCGACCTGGGTCAACTCGATCTCGGCGGCAGCCTGCAGTCCTTGAAGGGTATTGAGGACCGACGGGTGCTCGATGGGAGTCGTCAGCACATGCCGGCGGTCCGGCGGCAAGGCGCGCACGGCTCCAACTAGGCCGAGAAGATTGGCCTCGCTGGCGTTCCCGGTGAAGATGACTGCGTCCCGCTCGACCTGAAGCAGGTCCGCCGTCTCCCGTCGAAGGCGCGTCAGGTGATTACGGGCCTCCCGGCCGAATGAATGGTTGCTGGAGGGATTCCCGAAGAAGGCGAGGGCTTCAGTCATCGCCCCGGCGGCCTCCGGACGCAGAGGAGCGGTGGCGCTGTAGTCGAGGTAGACGCGGTCAGCAGGTGGCGGTCCTTGAGGCATGGGCAAGCGCTTGTGAATAAAGACGTTCGTGGATCTCGACAATCCGAGAGAGGTCGAACTCCTTCTCGGCGCGCGCCCTGCAGACTGCCGAAAACTCGGCGACCAGGAGCGGGTTCTCGAGGAGCGAGGACAGCCGGCCGGCCAAGGCGCTGAGATCTCCGAAGCGAACCAGAAAGCCGGTCTTGCCGTCGACCACGACCTCGCTCATCCCGCCGACATCGTAGCCCACCACGGGAACCCCGCACGAATGCGCCTCGAGCGCCGCCAGACCGAAGGATTCTGACTCGCTGGAGTTGATGAATACGTCTGCTGCCGGGAGGAGGTCCGAGACATCGTCCACGGTTCCCAGAAAGAGCACCCGGGACCCCAGATGCAGATCGGCGGTCAGTTTCTCGCACTCCGCCCGGTCCGGCCCGTCACCGACCATGATCAAGGTGGCGTTTCCGCGCGGAGTGGCCTGTGCGAA
>Ga0247727_10003450_pt1 | contig 34961 bp, 38 predicted proteins | sample WisWelCaveWW1625_FD_202498 | JGI IMG/M metagenome (GOLD analysis project Ga0247727, IMG submission 202498) | Biofilm microbial communities from Wishing Well Cave, Virginia, United States - WW16-25 | ecosystem: Environmental > Aquatic > Deep subsurface > Groundwater > Cave microbial mat | place...
TGATTGTTTTTAGGCCTGTCAACATTTATTTCTGTGATATTCTGAAGAATCATCTCCTCGCCGAACATCTTGCCGAATCTTGGTATTGCCGGTATGCCGGACTCATTAAAAAAACTGTCGATAGCCTCTTCTTCCCTGTTCGGATACTCAAAAGAATTTGGGACATTGAATGCAATCAGGGAAATATTCTTTTCAAGAGAGATCCCCTTCATCTCTCGCAATAAATTCTTAAAGCATTTCATGCCTTCATAATCTGGCGAGAGCATCTCCTCAAAATAAAGATTTGTCATGCCAGGCGAAGACTTCCTGACATTCATTATGAGATTGTCGTTCCTGATCTTGAGGAATGTAGGTAAGTAGAGCAGCCTCTTATTGGTCGTGACGCAATTATCTGCATCCAGGTTGTAGTCCATGAACTGAAGGTCATTTATATAGAATCCATATATCACTATATCAGGGCTGAATGGCAGCACCCTGTATATGAAGGTCCAGTAAATGTCCATCATATTTGCACCCGGAAAGCCGAAATTCATAACTTCAAATTTTGCTCCGATGTTCAATTTAGCTTCAAGCAAATAAGGAAATGTGTCGTCATCATTTTCTAGCCCGTCTCCGAAAGTGAAGGAATCCCCGATGACGGCTATCCTGGTTGTATCAACTTTCTTGTCCAGGGCAAAATCCCTTCCCCTGAACCCGAAATTGTTTAGAGGAGTATTGAACTCGCCGTCCTTTATTGTGCCATAGGGCTTCAAGGCCCATATATTTTTGCCAGGAATATTCATGGATTCCTCAAAAGATCTTTCGCCGTAATACCTATCTATGTAAATATGAAGGAACGCTTCAAGCATCAGCAGAGAAAGTAAAGATGCAATCGCTGCTAGGAGCAGATTTGGAATAATGGACTGCTTCAGAAGTCCTCTATAAATCTTATTTTTTTTTGACATCTGGTCTGACCAAAGAGATATAGTATTCCTCAATCTCATTGACTTTTTTTGCATGGTTGAACCTGCCTGCAAATCCTATTGCCTGCTCTGACATCTTCCTGAGGCCGTCCTTATTGCCTAGCAGCTGTTTGACCCTTATCGCAATGTCTATCTCATTTTTTTTGCAAACATATCCGTTAATGCCATCTTTTATATAGCCGGCAAGCGCATTCCTGCCTGAATCTAGAGTTATAACTGGAAGGCCACATGCCATTGCTTCAAAAGAAACAATGCTGAAACCTTCGAGTTCAGACGGCAAAAAAAAGACCTTTGAGGATTTCAGATAGCTGTACATCTGCTCTTTCTCTTTTGTAAATCCCAGTATCTCAACATTATCTTCAAGCCCGAGCGCTTTACTCATCCGCAGGAGATTGATTGTTTCTGGGCCTTCTCCAAGAATAAGGGCTTTTATCTTTGGAAAACTTTTTTTCAACAGCGCCACAACTTTCAAAACCACATGAAAGTTTTTATGCGGCAAGTGCCTCCCAACCGAGATAAGGTCATATCTTTCTTTTAAAGGCTCTGATTTGCTTATTTCTACTGTATCAATCCAGTTTTCAATCACCCTACAGTTTTTTAAACCGATCCTGGCCAGGTTCTGTTTTGTAAGATCAGATACACAGATATTATTCTTTGACAGTTTTAGGCATGTTTTTTCAATTATTCTTCCGAAAAAACCGGCTATGCCGAAATTAAGCCAGAATTCTCCCCATGCCTCATGCCAGGTAATATTCATTGGTTTTCTTTTCAGGATAGAATAAAATTTGCATGAAAATACTGGGAAATACGGAAATGCCGAGACATCGAGTAGATCAAAATCATATTTCAAGAGCCTGAAAAAAAGAAAAAAAGAGTATTTCAAAGGTTCAAAAGGTTTTCTTTTGCCATAAAAGGTGTATTTTCCTGAATACCTTGATACTCCATGCGCATAAAAATTCCTGGAGATTTTCAGATCAGGGCTTCCTTTCCACATCTTAACTCCAAAAAGATGCACTTCATGGCCTTTAAGGACAAGCTCTTTTGCAAGAGAAAAATTCCTGAATTCAACTCCACCGACAGAGAAAGGGTATATCATGTCATAAACAAGAGCTATCTTCATAGAAAGTGAGAATATTTTAATGTATTTAAGGTATGCTAAATTGCTTTTTAAGGTTTTAAACCCTCTCACAAAAAAGCTTTGCGACATTTTTGTGCATAATTAAATCACGCTGTATTTTGCAAATAGCTATTATTTTTTCTCAACGAGCATCATGCTTATGAAAAAAACAGAGAAAAGCGAACTTAAGCCTATTATGAATAATGTTAGCCAGAAGAAGATAGAAGAATAAACCAGCAATTCTTTTTTCATGAATTTAAATATCAATAGAAAAAGACCCAAGACTCCTCCGGATATTATTGCAAAGCTTAATAGAATGCCTTTCTCCAAGGGGAATCTTTTGGCAATAAAATCAATAAGTCTGTCCTCTTTAACAAAACCTGTGTGTATGGCATATATCTTTGAATATAATCCCAGGTTTATTATCTGGTATCCAAGAATTGATAATAGTGACCCAATTGCTGAGATAAAGAGGCCTATATCTTTACCATTTACCAGGATTGTGCCTTTAAGCATGAGGATAGAAATGATAAAACCGAGAATCATGAGGATTGTTCCCGGTATAAAAAAAAGATATGTAGGAGAAAACATGAGCATAAATCTCAGATGCCTCCACCCGTCTGAAAAGCTTTTCAGGCTTGACTTTCCTATCCTCGGATAATAGGTTATTGGCACTTCTTCTATGTACATCCTGTTATTGGCTGCTTTTATTATCATTTCAGATGCAAATTCCATTCCGGTTGTCTTTAAGTTAAGATTGTCTAGAGCGTCTTTTTTTATAGCCCTAAAGCCAGTATGTGCATCACTTATATCAGTCTTGAAAAAAATGTTCAGAACTCCTGATAAAAAAGGGTTTCCGACATATTTGTGAAGCATTGGCATCGCACCTTTTTTTATGTCGCCTTTTATCCTGCTGCCAAGAACAAGGTCGTATCCGACCTTGAGCTTTTTTAAAAATAAAGGTATTTGAGAAAAATCATAGGTCCCGTCTGAATCTCCTATAATAATATATTTTCCCGATGCTTCTTTTATGGCCTCCATGCAGGCTATGCCATATCCAATCTTATCATGCTTTAGGTGAATGACATCATATTTTTTTATTATCTTTGATGAGAAGTCAGTGGATGAATCTGAGACTATGATTTCCCCGTTGATTTTATTTTCTTTGAAGGTATTAAGTATCTGCTCAATGCATTGCCCGATAGTCAATTCTTCATTACGGCATGGTAAAATAACCGATACTGTAGGCATATGCAAAAGAAGGGAACAGTTATATAAAAAGTTATAACACCTCTGCAAAAAACACAAAGAGAAGCGCTCTTATCTAGGCAATCAGACTTTCGGCAGCTCTTTTTTGAACTTCTCAATTATATTTACTGGTGTTGGATTCCTTCCGTATTCAAGCGCCAGGTAGTATGAAAGGAAAAGCCCCATCCAGACTCCTGACAAGAGCTTTGTCAGCATATTGTCTCCTGCAATGCCTATCTCAGTGACATCGACCTTATACTGGGAAATTGTCTTCTTGAAAGTCTTTATCCTGTCTTTCACTTTATCAGAATCTTCTTTGTCGCTGATTATTATTACATGATAATCTTTGCCTGTATTTTCAAACGCGCACAATTCATTGTGGTTGAATTCCGGGAAGACATTGTAAAAAGCATGTGTTTTTGCGTTCTCGTTTATGTCTGTCTTCCACTTCTCAGCAAGGCAGAACATCCTTGAGCTTGAGTATATCAAGGGGGTTTTTCCCTTTAATTTCATCGCAACATCTTTTCCTGCAGATTCAATCCTTGAGCTTGAGTTCTTCAGGTCAAAGATGCATTTTTTTATTATTTGGTCATGCTCTTCAATAATGCCTGAATAGCTCAATGCATTTAACAGCGGCACAAATTGATAGGGAGTAGACAGCCTAGGCTGTATTTCGCCCGGGATAGATATGTGAAGATTATTATTCATTTTTGCAAGCTCTTTAAGTTTCCCGCCTGCTGATAAGCTTATTACCTTGCAGCCTCTCCTTAAAGCCAGCCTGTACGCTGAAATAGTCTCTTCTGTGTTGCCTGAATATGACATTGCAAAAAACAGGCTTTTCTTGCTTACATAAAACGGGAGATCATAATCCTTGATCACATCTATTCTTATCGGCAGCTTATGGAGATATACTTTCAGAAGGTCGCCGTTATATCCGCTCCCTCCCATGCCGCATATTGTAATATTCTCGATAAAATCTTTGGGAAAAGTGACGTCATCTCCCAGCTTGGATGCATCCTCTGCCATTTGGGGAAATGATCTTAATACTTCAATCATATTTTCTTTGTCAATAGGATTATTCATAATTCCACCAGATAAACATTTAATTTATTTCTTTATAAAGCTTTTCAGAAAAGGAACTTATTCAGGTTAAGAGAGCTGGCAATCTCGTTTTTAAGGTCAACTGCATCTGATTTCACCATCCCTTCAAAATCTTTTCCTTTGCTCCTGAAAAGGTATTTGTCAAAAAGCGTCCTTATAAACGTGTATTCTGCCCTTGCTTCCCATTGGCCCCTCATATTGTAAATAACAAAGCAGTCAATTGTAATATTCACCTTGCCTTTATTCAGCCTGACAGGAATGCCGTCTATCTTCTTTTGAAAATCCGTAAGTTCAGTAATGTTGACCCACACCTGAATTTCTAGCTTGTTGCTCTTAGAAGCTTTATAAGGCCTAAGCCTCAGGCTAACAGCTCTTCCTTTTTCAGTTACTGTCTCATTATGGCTCTCTATTTTTTTTACATATCCTTTTTTCTTGAAAAAGCCGTCTATCATTGCAAGCAGGTCAGATAAGTTAAATATTCCCTGGTAATTCACCTGCATACCAAGGGCCACATGCTGTAATTCGTCTCTTATCATTTGTTAAGAATACCTCTCTTTTGAATTACATAATAACATAACTTTCATTTTTTCTGCCTGGTGGGGTATTCTTAAATTTGTTAATACCCCGATGCTTGCTACGGGTGGGTTTTTCATATTTATTTCTCATATAGGAATTTGTTCAGGTTAAGGTAGCCTGCAATCTCAGTCTTAACTTCACTTGTGACATGCCTGACAACACCTTCCCAATAAGCAATCCTCGGTCTTGCCAGGTATTGTTCATATAAGACCCTTATAAGAAAATAAACAGGCTTTGTGTCGGAAAAATTGTGGTTGATATATGCTGTCTGGACAAAGCCATCGAAAATTATCTGGAGCTTGCCGTGATTGGTCTTCACTTTTACGCCGTCAACTTCCTTTTCAACTTCAACAAGGTCATTTGCATAGATCCACAGCCTTGACTGCAGCCTGACATATGAATCTGTTTTCTTGTAGTATTCTGTCTTGATGTGGACATATTTGCCTTTTTCAGTATGATATTCCTCATCGAAAATAATTTTCTTGTCAAAGCCTTTAGTCCTGTAATATTTATCTATTATCCTGAAAACTTCTCTCATGGAAAACAATCCTTCATAGTTCAGTTGCTCTGCAACAACTGGGGAGTATAGTTCTACCATTTTTCAAGTATTATTTATTATTGTGATTTTAATGCTAATAGGCATTTGTCGCTGTCTCCATGTCTAGCAACTGTCCAGTTGACATCTGGTTAGGGTACTATCTCTAAAAGAGATAGTACGCATCTTGTATTCCTCAATCTTAGTAAGCATTTGTCGCCGTCTCCATCTCGAGAAATTTTTTCACGTCTGTCATGAAGTCATAAAGATAATAATCCAGGTAATCAAAATATTTCAGGAGAGTCTCATGGTAGAGGATATGGTTATTGAGGAAATTTTCTATTTTTTTAAGGCCTTCTGATTTTTCAAAATCACCGTCATAATCAAGGATAAATCCTCCGTTAATGATTATCTTCATCCTTGCTTCAATAAGGTTTTTGGAATGGCCGTCCCTGATAATTTCAACAGGCTTTGCTTCCCAGAGCCAAAGTTCAGGCTTTATCAAAAACATGCAATAGAAACTGATTTTTTTCCTGCCTTCCATATTATAGATCTTATAAGGCGGCTTGTCAAATATCCTTTTCTCATAGAAATCAAAATCATGGTCTTTTATCCATTTGACAATATACTTATACAGGCCGTCAAAGTCAAAGATGCCTCTATATCTTATGGTCCTATGAAACCCATATTTACTAAAATCTGATACAGACGCGTCCATTTACAGTATATTAATATGTATACTGGTTTATATATTTTTGTATTTATATTCAGAACTTATTGAGAAACTTGATTATCTAATAGTTTTATTTCAATCTCTCCAAGGTGATATTGCTGCAGCAGATCAACTTTCCTCTGGTTGTCAAGATGCAATAAGGGAATAAAAGTAAATACCTTCTGCTCTTTTGTCTCATCAGGCAAAAGAAGGTTAAAGGTAAGCTTCTTTTGCATTTTGTTTTTCTTGAAATACGCCATCACTTTTTCATAGACATCTTTTATAACAAGGCTTATGTCTCTTGTTTTTTCAGGAGCTACAACTCTTGGAGCATCTGCAATTTTTGCAGGTCTTCTCTTGTATACTTCAAGAGCTTTTTCAAGGGCATTCACAAGGTCAAAGACAGAAACTTTCCTCTTCCTCGGCTGCGGCGTTCTAGGATAAATCTGAGGCCTTTCATCAAGATTAATAGCGCCTGATTCACCGTAATTGATAAGCTCATCAAAACTCCCTTCTTCATTTGCTGAATTTGAATTAGCAGATGCAATCAATGCATCAAGCGCATTTATGTCTTCTTCTATAAACCTGTATGACTTAACTCTCAGAAGGATTGCTGCTGCAAGCAAAACTTTTCCAGATATCTTCAAGTCCATCTGCTTGTATTTCTTTAATCTGTCAACGAATTTTTGTGAAAGCAAGGACACATCAACATCCCAAGGATCCATTTTTTCAGAGCTTACAAGGTCATATATCATGCTCTGCCAGGTGATCTCGTCATTATTGAAAAGAATATTGAATATCTCCTCGTTGCTTTTTTGCGCTGCTTCCATCATTTTCCAAGTGTATAAATTTGTATACTAGTATATAAATATTTTGATAACTGGAAAATCAAAAAATGTTGAAGGTATAAAAAGATTTAGGTTGGAGAAATCATGCATCTATCATAGGCTTTCTTTTTCTTGCGCTCCTGATTATATAATCTATCATCTGCGCATAGTTAAGCCCTGCCTGAGCAGCCATTCCCGCAAGCCCTGCATCTTCAGATATATCTGGGTTCGGATTTACTTCTAAAACATAAGGCCTTCCTCTTACATCAACCCTGAAATCTACTCTATAATAATCTCTGCAAAGAAGTGCGTCTCCTGCTGCCATTGAGCATTCAATCAATTTCTGCCTTAAATTGTCGCTGATGTTCGGAAATATCCTGTTTGTTGTCGTGTATTCAATAGTTTCTTTATTCCACTTTGCATCATAGTTTATGATTTTAGGCTTGTCTTTTGGAAATCCTTCAAAACTTATTTCTGAAACCGGCAGAACTAATTTTTTCTTGTCGCCAAGGACTCCGACATTAAACTCTCTTCCTTCTATGAACTCTTCAACAAGCGCTCCCTGCTTGTAATCCTTAAGAACTGTCCTTATCTTATTTCTTAAGTCAGTTTTATTTTTTACAACAGAGTCGCTCCTTATCCCGACAGATGAATCTTCTTCAACAGGCTTTACAATAAGAGGAAACCTGAGGTCGCATATTTTCTCATCTGATTTATAGAATATCTGGAACCTTGGTGTCGGTATCTTATGATAATTCATTATTTTTTTCGCTCTTGCCTTATTTGCGCACAATGATAAGCCGACATAGTTTGAGCCTGTATATCTTATTCCCAGCAGATCAAGTATTGCAGGGACATGCGGCTCAAGTTTTGATTTTGAATAAAATCCATCATCAACCAAGTTGAAGACAAGATCAAGTTTATGTTTTTCGCTTTTGAATCTTTTGAATAGATTCAGGTTTGCATGATACTCAAGCGGTTTGTGACCTAGAGAACTTAACGCTTTCATGACAGAAAAAGCATGATCGTTTAAATCTCTGCCCTGCCAATCTTTCCTGTAAACCTGCCTGAGGTCTGTATTTGTAGTGAATAAAACAGCTATCTTCATTATTGCACCAAAAATAAATCAAAATATTCAATGTTGATTTTTTAGGTATTTATATATATTCTCATTTCATATTTTTTTTGATTTTAATTTTTTAATTTTTTATTTCAATGAGTGGCTTGCTTTTATTTTTAATTTTTCTTTTCATTGCTGAATTCACAATTCTTTTTATAAGTTCCCTGTAATCATATCCTAATTCTTTCGCTGATCTGATGAAGCCTGTGCCGTCTGGATTTATGCAGGGGTTAGGATTAACTTCCAAAACATAAGGGATGTCCCCTCTTACCCTGAAATCAACTCTTGCATAATCTCTGCAACCCATGATGTTAAATGCTTCAAAGGCAATTTTTTTTATTTGTTTTTCTATATTTGGGTTTATTTCTATCGGACATTTTCCTATTGTTTTTTTGTATTCGTCGCTTTCTGTATTCCATTTCGCATCATATGTAAGGATCTTTGGTTTATTTGCAGGCAATTCAAACATTATCTCTGATAATGGCAGTATCTCTCCGTCAAGTACAGCTGCATTTATCTCTCTTCCGTCTATATACTCTTCAGCAAGCGCAGGTTCATTGTATTTTTCTAAAATAAATTTAATATTTTTCCTTAGCCCAGGTTCATCGTATACTACTGAATTTTTATCTATCCCAATGCTGCCGTCTTCCCTTGACGGCTTTACAATAAGAGGATAGTTGAGTCCACTCAAAACTTTTTCATCTGCTTTTGTAAAGATCTGAAAGTTCGGAGTTGGGATTTTTCTCAGCTGCAGCATTTTTTTTGTAAGCTCCTTATCGACGCAGGCCTTCAGGCCTCTTGAAGAAGCTCCTGTAAATATTATACCGGCATCTTCCATCATCTCTGCTATTTCATCCTCTTTTAAAGGACAGCCTGCTGTGTTCTCAGAAAGGTTGAAGACTACATCATAATTTTTCAATTTTTTAATTGAATCTTCCTTAAACCTTATGATATCAACATTGTTTTCATCTTCCAAGACTTCTTTTATTGCCTTTGCTGTAAAATAAGCTTCTTCATCAGCAAGAGCATCTTTTTTATGGCTTAATTCCTGAGGTAGGTTGTATATTATTGCAATTTTCATTTTTTTCTCCTTTCTTCTTTTTTTTGGATTATTGTATAATCACTTTGGTATAAATTATACTCTCTTTTCGTAAATTATCTTATCTTCATTCATTTTGTAGTAGTCTTTAATCCTTGCAATCTCATTATATCCGAGCTTGAGATAAAAATTCCTTGTGCCATAGTATTCTTCATTTGAGCTGGTCTCTATCAAGATAAGCCTTCCTTTTTTTTCTTTGATGTAATCTTCAGTAGAAGATATCAGGAATTTTCCGACGCCGTTTCTGAAATACTGCGGATCTACTGCAATATAATAAATATCATATGTGCCTATGCATAATGACGCCGGGCCAAAACAGATGTATCCTAATATCTTATCTTCCTTGATCGCGCAAAGGACATAGTATTCTTCTGTATTAGGGCCGACCAGGATCTCTTCCACAAGTTCAGTTGCAATCCTCTGATCCTCATCGCTGAATATCTTTATTTTCTTGATGATGTCAAGGATATGCCTCTTGTCATCTTTCCTCATCTCTCTAACTATGATGTCATTATTCATTTTTTTTAAGAAACTCTAGTCCTTGGCTAATTCCTCTTTGAATATGCTGCCTAGGGGCTTTAAGAATTTGCTGGGGATTGTCTTTGCTGCATGCATGCCTAAAAATTTTTTATGCAATTCGTCTTCTCTTGAGCGTGCTTCATCTAAAAAGTTTTTTTTGAATTTAACAATTAGATCTCCCTTGACTTTGTTTTTATAAGCAAGGTAAAATGAATATAGCTGCTCTTCCCTTGCCATGCCGCTTGCATCATAGCCTACTGCAAACCCTGCTTTTTTTTCAAGGCCAAAGCAGGAATAAAGATGCTCTTTTTCATAATCAAGCATATCTGTCTTAAAACCAACGTTTTTTGGATCTATCCCGTTAGCTTTCAGGAAAATAAAGATCCTAGCGCATTTAGAGCAATGTTCGCACCAGAAATGTTTTTTTCCGTATTCGCTCTCATCAGGGAAACACGACATCTGGAATTTTCCGATTTCAGGATACCTTTGATGGAGGACTTTAATAATACCTAATTCATAGAGCGGCTCAATGAGGCTGACAACTTTTGCCTGCTTGTTTGTAAGCGTCCTTGCAATGTTAGTGAGTTCAACCATCCAGTCGCTTGACTGGTCAAAGACAGGATAGCTCTGATATCCGTCTTTATTCACATAAGAATCATCGCAGCTTTTCTCATTCCCGAAAAGGATGTATTTTGCGCCGTATTTATGGGCAAAGGGCATGATATCCAGGAAAAGCTCAGTAATAAGATGACCGTATCCCCACTCTGTTCTGGGCATTTTCCAGTGCCTGTAATCATGAATGACGCCGGTCCCGTTCCTGAAACTCCAAACCTCTTTGCCCTGCTCTTTTGAGAATCTCTTGATTAGATCTTTTTTATACTGATTCTCTATCATGACTGAATTGTCTTCCATGAAAACTGCTTTTGGTTCAATGCCAATCTCCTGTGCCAGAGCATAAGTCAAAAGGCTGTCTTTTCCAAACGACATATTCACTACAGATTTTTCAGAGAGCTCTTTTTCGTATTCAGGGTAATCGACATTGAAATCCTTGAAGCTAAAACTCAGGTTCATGAATTTCTTCAGGTTTTTTTCTGTAGGGATCCCATCAACATCTGCGCAGAATGAGATGTTATTTAGCATCGCATTATAAAACGGCTTGTGGAATAAAGGATAAGATGTGTCAAATTCAAGTGAATTGCCGTTATTTAGCATCTGCGGGAGATGCAATGATTTGAGAAACGCAAAATTATCAACTGTCACTTTTTTCAGGCTCTCAGGATATTCTTTCCAAACCTCTTCAGGATAAACAAGTTCGTACTTCCTGTCATTGACAGAAAACTTAAGTCCTGTTTTTGTATCAGTGCAGCTTATTTTCATTTTTTATAACAGGTTTTAATTCCTTCAATATCCCGTATCTTTTCATTGCTTCTGCAACGATATTAAAAATGATATCATCATAATTCATGCCTGCTGCAAAGCAGGCTTTAGGGAATCTTGAGTTCTCAAGAGGATTTGGCATAAGTCCCGGGAGCGCATTTATCTCAAGGATATTGGGACTTCCTTCTCTGTCTAACCTAATATCCAGCCTTGCAAGATCCTGACAATCAGTCACCTTGTATGCATTCAAGGCAGTTAATTTAATGGCTTTTTCGAGCTCTTTAGAGATTTTTGCAGGGCATATGACAGGGTCAACAGGATTATTCGGGTTGTCCCATACCCATTTGACTTCATATGAATCGAATTTATTTACATTGGCCGGAAGATAGTCAAATGTCAATTCAACAACAGGCAATACTTTAGGAGGGCTGTTGCCAAGTATTGCAACTGTGAATTCTCTTCCGTCAAGATATTCTTCAACCAAAGCCTGCTGATCATAGGTATTGATAATAAATTTCAGCATTTTCCTCAGAGATTCTTCATCATGCGCAAGAGAATTGTTTCTTATTCCTTTTGATGAGCCTTCTGAATTAGGCTTTACAAAGAGCGGGAATCTTAATTCAGGGTTAAGTTTCTGGGTTGCTGATTTGAATATCTGAAATTTAGGTGTCGGAATGCCGTAGAACTGCAATATCTCTTTTGTCCTTCTTTTATCTAGAGTTAAAGCCTGTGTCAAGACACCGCTTCCTGTATAAGGGATATTGAGCATGTCAAGGATTGCCGGAACCTGGCTTTCCCTGCTGCCTCCGTTTATCCCTTCTGCAATGTTAAAGACAAAATCAAAATTCCCGTTTTTTATTTTTTCATAGAAATCCTCATTTGCTATTGCAAGCTCAGCCACAAATCCTTTTTTTTCAAGCGCGCTTTTAATGGCATTTGGAACTGTTATGTCATCATACTCTGCATAATAATCTTCTGGCAAATCTTTTTCAGGCTGCTTTTTCAGGTTAAAAGCTACTGCTATTCGTATAGGATTATTCTTTATCCTAAATCTTTTCATATTTATTTTGTCACCATCTTCTTAGAAGCAGCTACGAAATGTTGAGATGTATCTAATTCAGAAAAGCCACATCCTCTCCGGGGGAGATTCCAGTGACCTAACAGGAAGTTCGGCAGTTTGGTTACCATCTTATGTTTCTGTTACCAATCTTCCCTTTAAACACCTGTGGTGTAATCATAATTTTAATCACTATGCTAATTAACTGAAAATATTAGAAACAAAAATGATATTTAAATTTATTCTTTTTTAGAATTTTAAAAAAAATTTGGCAAGGAAAAAAATTATAGATATAACCTACCACTCATCGCCGCCTGACTCTTCTTCAGTTTCCTCTTCATCTGTTTCATCATCGTCATCTGAATCATAGTCACCATCATCATCATCTGATTCTTCCTCGAATTCATTTTCGTAGTTCTCTTCTTCTTCGTTCTTTCCGTGTTTTTTCATTTTAGCTTTCCTCCGCGCCAAAGTTGACACACATCAACTTTGAGCTGAGATATTAAGGCAGGAATATATAAAGATTTCGCCTGTAACACTGTTATTATGCATCTGCTATGAAATTAAGCTATTGCAAAAATATTTTAACTATACATAACTGGATTTTATGTCCAGGATATTTTGGCATAAGATCTGTGCATTGCCTTTGCTGCATAGTCTGCAGTGTGCATATAGCTGTTCTTAATTTTTCTTCCTGCATCCTTTAAATATAAATGAGCTCCAAAAATATCAGATGCAATATCAAAACAAGTGTCCCAATTTATAATATAAGTGCTCATATCTATTATTGGTTTTTCCCATCCTACCAGCACTTCAAACCATTCCCACAAAAGGCCGCCAATTATTACTGATGCCATAATTCCCTTTTTATTCCTTTCCCCGTAGCCTGTAGCTGAGTTAATAAACGCATTAGAAATAGACGCAAGTCCGTGCCCGCCAAACAGATGAACCAGAGGGGATATAATCCCGAAATATTTTTCAGGGAGGTTATTTAGCTGCAGGATAGATAAGCCTGTAGATTCTATTAGCCATGGAAACATAAATGTTGCAAAAGGTGCTCTTGACTCAAGGATGCCATCTATTCCAAGAGTTAATTTTTCTAAGATGCTTTTTTGAGTCTTTTCCTTTAAATAATTTATCCTGTCAGTATAATAAATAAATTCCTGCTTGAATTTCCTGTAAAAATGCGGAGCAGAGGTTAGTGCATAATATATAAGAGGTTTAAAAAAATAGTCAATGTCGTAAAAGCCCTGAAACTGTCCGTTATCGAATCCTGAGGCAATCTGATAACCCATCAATATTAAGTTTCCAAGCTTCAGAGCATCCAGACTAATATCAGAGAAATCATAATCTTCATATTTGATATTTGTAAAAGGAACTGCAGCTGAAATCGCAGCTTTGGCGGTTTTAGCAATTGGAGAAACACATTTTGCTATTACTTCTTCAAGCCTATTGCAAGCACCTTGAGATTTATCATCTTTGACCATAAGTTAAACTTTCCTTGAAAAAAATACACTATATTAAAAGCTTTCTTAAATGTTAAAATTTGTAAAAATTATTCGAACTTTTTATTATTATTATTTTTAGTTTTAGCATAATATTGTTGAAGGCCTTTTTATTATGAAAACATATTTATAGTTGAGAAATAAATTTATTATTATAAAAAATATGAAAGCAAATAATCTGAATATCGGATACTCTCTTACTGAAAAAGGATTCAATGTAAAGATCGATTCTCACAAGTATAAAGTGTCTTATCCCCTTGCTGCCTGGAATTCTTTTCCGGCAAAAATGAAGCGGAGGATTGTAAATAATTTTGTTTTCCTCTCAACATTCACATTGCCCGTGCTACTTAATAAAAGGAAGATTTACTATGATTTCAATTCTCCTCTATTAGCTTCTTTTTTCATAAAGCCTGTATTGTATTATATGCCTGCATGTGCAGATGAATACAACAAGGATACTTTGACAATCCTAAGGAAATTCATAAACTCAAGCTATGATTTCAAATCTTATAGCCTAAAGTCCTTTGACTATGTCCCAAAAGTCAGGAATAAATCAATAATACTTTTCACTTTCGGGAAAGATTCTATGCTCTCTTATGCAATCGCAGAAGAGATAGGCATAAATCCTACAGGCGTATATATGGAAGAATCTGACTTTGAATATTATGACACCTTTGCAAAAGTCTCGGAAAAAACATATGAGAACATTCACAAAGCTGCCCTTATTAAAAAATTCAATAAGGAATTTAATAAGCGAATCATCTCAGTAAAGAATGATCTTGGTAAAATAAAGAACTCTGACCATTTCGGCATAAAAGGTGTTGAAATGCCATGGGCCTCTCAATTGACGGAATTCAGTCTGCTTGCATTGCCCCTGAATCATTACTTCAAGGCAAGATATCTTATCTTTGGCAATGAGGCCAGCTGCTCTGCAAGCTACATGAACAAAGAAGGGATAAAGACAAACCCTGTCTTTGACCAGTCCTCTGAATGGGTAGTTGAGATAAGCAAGATGCTAAAACTCATCACAAGCAAGATTTCGACGTTGTCCCTAATAGAACCCATCCACGAGATAGCGATAATAAAGATACTGCATCAAAGATACCCCCAATATGCAAAATACCAGATGTCCTGCACTGCATCGTCAAAATCAGCGCGCTACTCAATGTATTGCCATTCATGTTCAAAATGCGCCAGGATATTTATATTTTTGAAAGCAAATAAGATTGACCCGGCTACTGTCGGATATAAAAAAGACATGCTTGCAAAAGAATATAAGAAACTATATTCTGTTTTCGGGATGATAAAAGACACTCCTTTTGGCTACGATGCAGCGGGCCTCGGAAGAGATGAAATGCTCCTTGCATTCTATCTTGCATACAAAAACGGAGAAAAAGGATATCTGATTGATCTGTTCAGAAAAAAATTCCTGAAGCAGGTTGAAAAAAGGAAAAGGAGCTTAATGAAAGAATTTTTCGGAATACATGAATCTATCACTATCCCTAAGCAACTTAGAAAAAAGGTTGTGAAGATTTATGAAGAGGAACTTCTCAAAAAGTGACCCTGATAAAATTATGTTAGCCTGATAACAACACCTTTAAATTTGCCACCTCTTATTTTTTAATTATGAAGATAATTGCACTATCCGGGAGCAATTTTGAGTTCGGGAAAAAGCTCGGGAAGAAATTCTCAAAAGCAATAGCTTACAGGCTAAAATGCCTGAACATCACTGATGAATTATATTTCGCCAATAAAGACACTCTTGATACGCTCTATAATAACTGCATGGAGAAATTCCCTGACCTTATGGAAGAGATAAAAGGCATAAGCGAAGGGTCAGGCTGCGAGATAAAAAGCATTTTTTGCCTCAACCTCCTTGAATTGCCTGACATAAACAGGTGCAGCACGATAATATCAAGGGATAAAGATATAATAATAGCGCACAATGAAGACGGGCATCCGTTTGAGAATAAAAGGGATTTTTCTATTGTTAAAAGGAAGTATGATGATTTAGTTGTGCATTCGTTCAATTATCCAGGAGAATTGCCAGGCTCGTCATTTGAATGGAATTCGGCAGGCCTAATAGTTTCAGTTAACAACCTTGGATTAAGGAAAGTAAACCTGAATGGCATCCCGAGGACTTTTATCGCAAGAAAAGCCATAGAAAAAAAGACTCTCGATGAAGCAATAGATGTAATAAAAAATAATGAATGCGCAAGCGGGTTCCACTATACAATAGGGCAAAATGAAAGAGTAGTATCTGTTGAGCAGCACCACAATAAAGTTAGTGTCATTGAGGTAGACCAGGAGTATTACCATACAAACCACTACCTGCATAACTATTTCAAGAGTGAACTTGTTGTTTCTGACAACTCAGTAGTCAGGCATGAGAGGATATCCAAACTATTCAGCCAGAAAAAAGATATCCTGACAATATTGTTCGACAAGAAGAACAAGCCAAATTCAATCTACGGAAAAAAGGACAACGAGAGCCAGACAATGGCTACATTCTTCGCATATCCGCTCCAGAACAAGGTAAGAGTTTACCCGAATGATAACAGGAGAAGGTTTCTGGAATTCAAGATCAACTGAAAGATAAGATTAATGAGATTAAACTTTTAAAATATTCGGGGGTATAAAATGAAAAGAACATTTGTTATCTGTATTATATTATTGAGCCTGATAATAATGGGTTGCACAAGCAATACAAATAGTCCTGTGCAGCAGGAAAAGCAGCCTTCTGATAGTGATGTCCAGGCTCCTGATGAGAAGCAGGTACAAAAGCCAACAGAAAATACTGTCCCTGAACCCATAGGGCAAGGTGTCATGAAAATGGGAACGACAACATCCAATTCAAAGATAAAGATAACTGTGAACAGCGTAAAGTTCATATCTAAAATTGATGAAGCTAATACTGCTGCTGCACCGGACGGCGAAGAGTTTGCAGTAGTAGATATAACTATTGAGAACATCCAGCCAAAAGACAACATACAGATAAACGCAAATATGCTCACTGTAGTAAAGGCGAATGACGGAACAAACTATCCTGTAGATGTCAAGGCGACAAGTGCCCTTACAAACGGATACAAGATAGGAAACTTTGAACCTGGAGAGAAAAAAGAAGGAGAGCTCGCATACTTAGTTCCGAAAAATGCAGAGCACCTCCAATGGATATACAAGCTGGACCTGGCTGCAGGGACTAATATTGTTTATCAGGTGAAATGAATTGTTTGAAGGAATGTTGGGGTTGAGTATAGAGTATAATTATTGAATCATTTAATCATTTTTATTAATTCTTTTATGACGTTGCTGATTGTCTGACATATTCCCCAATAAGCAATCAACATGACAAAACATGTGATTATAATATTAATATCGTCAAATCTTTTTTGTTTATATAAAATTGGGCTACTTGACCCATCAAAAAAGGGCGATGCTGATCTTCTACGGTCAGACAAAGTAAAATTGTAAAAGGTATTCCAACAATAAGTTATTACACCTTCTTCATAATTCAATGGGTAACAAGTCTTTCCTTTAAAAGGTATAGAAAATTTTATTTTGTTATTGATTATTATCGTACTATTAAAAGTGGATTCTAGAGTGTCTTGATAAGTTGTGCCATTGCTGTAAAAACACATTTTTATGATTGGTAAATCTAGTGTGGTTCCTATGGTATATGAAATTTTTTGTATGGTATTAAAATCAATTGGTCGAGTTATTGAAATGTTACCACAATCATTTGTAAGGTTTATATATCCTTGTTTAGATCCCATATAATATTCTTCCATACCTCCATTAACTGTTTCGCTCCAATTTGATTTTATAAAAAATAAAAAGAAGATTAAAGGTATTAAAAAATAAAATAAGATAAATAAAAAATTTGTATTTTTTTTATTTTTTCCGAATTGATACATAATATTACTATGGATAAGGCAGTATTCGCTTTCTTTTTGGGCATACTTTTTACAAATTTTACCTGTTTTTGCTTTACACCTTAATTTATTCATTAGGTAAGTAAGAATAGGCAATTAAATATAATTTTATCTTTATTTTAGAACAAAAAATGGGCCCGGCCAGACTCGAACTGGCGACCTACTCGGTGTAAACGAGTCATTATAGCCACTAAACCACGAGCCCTTTTTTGTTTTTTGTTTCCTGATGTTTGTGGGCTTGACGAGCAAAGCGAGGAAACGCACTTTGCGCATCAAACGAGCATTCAGCTTGCTGAATGTGCTCGGAATTTAATTCCGACATGTAACCGGTTGCCATACCTAAACCACGAGCCCATCTGATAATTAAAGATAGAATAAAAAATAGTTTATTAATTTAATGCGTCCTGTGGTGGCTTCTAAGACTTGGCCTATGCTTCTCAGTTCCTTTGCCTTTGTTCATGAGGCCTCTTCCTTTCTTGGCTGCTGAGGTCAATCCTCTTATTGCCCTGTTCCCGCTTGACGGGTTGCTTGTCCACTTCAAGTAGTCTCTTGACTTTACTTCAGGATGCATAGGATCAACAAATATTACTTCATACCACTTATGTTTTCCGTCTTCTCCTACCCAGTATGAGTTCAATACGACACAGTTCTCATATTTCCTGTTTGCCCTTGCTTCTGCAATGGTCTGGTAGTTTAATGAAAGAATCTTTTTCTGTCTCTGTGTCTTTGGCCTTCTCGCTTTCCTGATTGTCGGCCTCATCCTTCCGCCCTTATCGACTCTCTGCCTTACTATAAAAACTCCCTGGATGGCTTTATATCCGAGCTCTCGTGCCTTATCAAGCCTTGTAGGATATTCAATCCTGACAGTTACTGGCTCCTGCCTCCATGCAATAAGCCTCTCATTCATGAGATCAGGCATATTCTCTTTTGGTTTCTTCCACATTTCTTTTATATATTTGTACATTCCCATTTTAAATCACCTTTCGGATTCAGGATTGAAAGCCCTACATTTCCGCTATGACCTAGAAAAAACGGATTGTTTATAAAAGTTACGAGTGTTTTGATACAATTAAGCATACATAATATTAAATATAAGATAAAAACCTAAGGCCGCATGGCTAAAATTTCTATGATTAGACCTGATATTGAAAACTTAATAGATGAGGCATTGGTCTATTTTAAGGCTAGGAGCATTTCTCTGCTGCCGCCGAATGCTACCTGGGATGTCAGGCAGTGGACAGACTTTTTCCAAAGGAATCCTGATAGATTAGACTATTTTTCTGAAAACGGGATAGGATGGGATGTCAGTGATTTCGGGCTTGGTGATTTTGAAAAATATGGCGGTGTTTTCTATACTGTCCATAATAATACATATAGCTCTTTGCCTTCTGGTTTCCGTATGGCTGAAAAATGGATATTAAGAAATGAAGGGCAGGGCGCCCCTGCTCATTATCATAAAATAAAATCTGAGTATACTACTAATTTTGGGCCAGGCAATCTTGAAGTTACAATAGGCGGTATTTTCTTAGATGGAACAATCGACTCAACATCTATGGTGTCAGTAGAAGTGGATCACCTCAGTGATAACTATACTCCTGGAGACAAAATACTCTTAAAACTCGGAAGTTATATATTTCTTCCGGCAGGAACAATCCATAGTTTTAAAGTATATGAAGACCGATCGATTGTCCACGAGGTTTCTAGCGCTAATGATGACAGAATGAGAATGGAGACAATTATTTTTTGAACCCTGATGTAAGAAGGCTTCCGGAATTAAAAGACCCTCCGATTAAGCATCCTTTATGTACTGACTATAAAAAATATTGCAGCTTATTACAGTAATCAAATAATTTTATAAATATCCCCTTAATCACACACATTGCTGAGGCATAGGACCTTGGGATTCATTGCAAAATGATTAAATCCGTTCTATGAATGTCAGTCAATAAAATACAAAGGTGAAATGAATGGCTGAATTTAAGTTAGTAATAGGCGACCCTAAGTCAGGGAAATGCCACCAGGTTGTAGTTTCCGGAGACAATGCAGGTTTTTTCCTAGGAAAAAAGATAGGAGAAAAAGTGAACGGCGAATCAATCGATAAACCCGGTTATGAATTTGAGATAACAGGCGGCGCAGATTTTTGCGGCTTTCCTATGAGAAAAGATATTGAAGGCCCGATAAGAAAAGGAATTTTGATTGTATCAGGAGTCGGTATCAGGAACACAGACAAAGGGATAAAGAAAAGAAAAACAGTCTGCGGAAACACGATACATGAAAAGATCACTCAGGTATCATTGAAAGTCCTAAAGCACGGAAAAGAGCCTCTTGCACCTGTTGCAGCAGAGAAACCTGCTGAAGAAAAGAAGAAATAATCAGAATATATCATTCATTTCTTTTATTTCTCTTATGCTTACGTATTTGTCATACCCTATCACAATATGGTCTAGAAGAGGGATAGCCATCTCTTTGCATGCGTTTGAGAGCTGTCTTGTTATCGTGATATCTTCATCGCTTGGAGTAGGGTCGCCTGTGGGATGGTTATGGGCTACTATTATTGCTGCTGCTGATTCCATGATTGCAATCTTAAGGATTTCTCTTGGATGAAGAAGAGTAGAGTCTAAGCTCCCTATAAAAATCGTCTCATCTTTGATGAGCTTTTTTTTAGTGTCCAGAAACAAACCGACAAAATGCTCCTGCTTTAGTTCTCTAAGTTTCGGGTTCAGGACATTAAAGACATCTTTTGCGCATGAGATTATCTGCTTTTCTTCACTGTTAAACCCTGCAAGTCTTCTCCCTAATTCAAAACACGCTACAATCTGGCAGGCTTTTGCAAATCCGATCCCGTTTATTTTTGATAAAGATGCTACATTTGCCTGTGACAATTTCCTGAGATTGTATTTGGAAAGTATTTCTTTTGAGAGATCAACTGCATTTTTTTTCTTTGTCCCGATTCCTAGAATTATTGCCATAAGTTCTGAGTTTGAGAGCGCCTTGCTTGTGTATTTTGCGAGTCTTTCTCTTGGCTTCTCATCAACCGGCATGTCTGTTATCCTTAAATTATCCATAAATTAGCTATTGATTTTGAATTAGAATAAATAGTTTTTGGTCATAATAAATATAAATAGCCCATATTTATAGCATATCATGAAGTTTTGTCCGAATTGCAAATCAGTTCTTATTGCAAAAGAGGGCATGCTTAAGTGTTCCTGTGGACATGCGGAAAGAGGCAGTATTGAAATCAAAGAGAAGATAAAAAAGCCCAGAGATATTGAAATAATTGACGAAGCAACCGAGCATATTGGCGATGAGGTGCTTCCGATAGTGTGCTGGAACTGCAAAAATACAGGAGTCTATTTCTGGATGGTGCAGATGAGAAGGTCTGATGAACCGCCTACAAGGTTCTATAAATGCAAGAAATGCAAAAAAGTCTGGAGAAGCGGCAAGTAATTATTTAAACCTTTTAGTTTATCTTTTTAAACCGAATATATAAATAACAGCCTGCATTCCTTATATAAATAATGAAGGGCAGTAGTTTACTTGAACTTGAGAAGTTAATATCAGGGAAAAAAGAGACTATTGAACTAATAGCCGAATCTTCAACAATATTCAGGGATGAGATTATCTCAAAACTCAATGAGCTTATGAATAGTACCATGCCAGGATGCAGACTTGAGGGAGAGTTCATCAACAAAGAGAACAGCGATTATATGGTATATGAACTTCATGTTTCAGGCACTAAACAAAATGACTCTTTCTCATCAATAACGCTTTTTGATTTCGGGGATAAGGTAAGGCTTGTTAGGGTTTAACTGCAGCAATAGAATATCTTGAACTTTTATTGAAAGCCTGTTGATATTGTAATAAAGAAAAACCTAATGCTTGAAGAACTTCCTTCTTTGAATAAGGGTTATTGAGAATGTCTCTTATTGAATACGCAAGGGTTTTAGCGTAGTTATTCCTGATTTTCATACTCTTTTTAGCTGAAGGTAAAATAGATTCGTATTTTTCTAGGCTTTTTTTGGCTTTTTCTAAGCTTCCGATTCTTAAAGTTTCAAATAACTCATCAGCACACTTTTTTAGCTTGCGCTCATGCCTTTTAGAATAAAAGCTTCCTGCTTCATAAACCCCAAACACGAGAAGTCCAAGGTATGCCATAGTTGCTATATTATTCATGTCTCTAACAAAATCTGCTACGCTTAGCTTATCTACAAATTGATGGTAAAACTTATCAAAATGGTAGCTCAAATTTTTCCAGGATTCCGGATTTTGAGAATAATCATCAAATAATTCAAGAACTTCAATTCCGATATTTGCTGCATAGCCCAATATGATACCTGTAAATATTCTAAAAGGCTCTCTAATTAGTTTTGGAAGGCCTTTACTCAAACCTTCAGTAAAAGAGTAACCCATCAAACCAAAATACCCTAATACCAAGTCGTGTGGCAATCCGTTTTGGATCAAAAAGTTGTGCTCTGGCTTATTTTCAAAGAAAGTTTTAAACGGCTCAATATTATTATCATATAATACTCTTAATTCAATAAGAATTTCCAAGGGAATTGCCCCCCAAATAAATTTATTGGTTTTACTAAGTGCATTGTTAATTTTTTCTATTTTAGTGTCATGTAAAGCCACTTTTAAATCTAAGGAGTCAAGAACTACCATCTGGGCAAGAATCTTCAATTTATATTTAAACGTTCTCTTTAAAATTGGGTGAGCTTGCTTTGATGCTTCATATTCTTTAGTAGCGCACTACTTGCAATTAGAGAATTTGCATCAAAACTAAACCTCTTCTTAGTAACCATCTCTGCATATTTGAGCATCAATTCTTTAGAAGCGAATTTAACAGGTTTTGATTTCAATGCCTCCCTTGCTGCCTGCCTTACAACCCATACGCCTAATGCCATATAGTATTCATTTGTGATGAACCTGAGAGCCAAAACAGAAGCCTGCCTTTTCTTATCCTTTAAATGCTCCAATATTCCCAATCTTGCTGCATAATATCCTCCGACAGTATTGGATGCATACTCCTTTCTTCCTGCATAAGGCTCATAATCCGTAGATGTTTCTATTTCATCAGGTTTTGGGTTAGTCGGGTCGCCGACATATGTTTCAAATAATTCATAAGACCATACTTCAGGGAAAAACAGTATCATATAATAATTCCCAAGGTAGCCTCCGAAATGCGCAATATATTCATATTCACTAAAATCTTTTATTTCAGATATGAGTTTTTTTCCTAATGTATCATCAACTGCAGTTATAGACCATCTTGTAGGAACTAGCTTCCTGCTTTCCTTTAATCCAAGATTACCGACAGAGATTAGTTTAGTCAAAAAATGTTCATCATAACCTTTCTTGTATAGATAATCAATCCCCGCTGTTGCCTTCATGTCAGTTCCGTCTACTACTTTTTCAACATATGTTGTGACCTTTGGATTTTCAGTGATTTTAGCAGTCTCAAGCTTCACAGATGGCCCGTATGGAGTTACAGCCCTGTCCAGAGTCACATTAAAAAAAGGCTTCTTGTCAAGATGCACCTCAACATCAACAGGTTTCTCTGCCATAGAAATCTCTTTTGTAATATCTAAGAATTTTTCATCAAAGTTCTTGATATTTGCCTTGAACCTTGAATTGATCAATGAGCTCCTTAAGTCAACAATCTTTGGGATATCATATTTCTCAGCTGCCCAAAGCTTCGGATTGTCTGTATCTTTCGGCAATTCTTCATTTGAAAGAAAACCAACATTTACATTAGGATAACCGTATTTCCCTATAAATACGTTAGGAGATGCCCCGAAATACTCCTGCTTTGCCTTGTCATTGAATTGGTTATGCTTTATTATAGAATAAACTTTAGGGCAATTCCTTAAATGCTGCAACCTAGAGCCTCCGCAATAGGGACAGGAGAAGTTCATTTATAGCGTAAAATTGGATATTCATTAAATAGATTTTGAATTTAAGCCAAAATTTATTTCCGCTGCAAGGAAACGAACCCCGTTTGAATCAATCTTCTTGGCCCCCCTATCATATACAATTTTTATCTTTTCTGTGCCTTTTTGGTGTGATTCTACATCATAGAAAACATGTATGGGCTCAATTCCCAACAATTCATTCAATTTTTGGATTTCGGCATTTACATCATCATTTTTTGAAGTGTAGGACATGTAATAGAAAGGTCTGTCAGGATTTTGCAATATCAGCATTCGCAGGTCTTTGTCATCTAATCTTTGCGCCAGATATTTTTCAGCCTCTTTGCGCTCAACCATCATAGTTAAATTGGAATTGAATGAAAGGTCGCAATGTGTGAGCTTAGTTACTGAATTTGTTTCATCTGGTGAAAAATAATCATAGAGCCATCTTTCGTCTAATTTTGAAGTTAGATATAAAGTATATGCCGCTTTAAAATTTTCATATGCTCTATAAGGGTTCCTGACGAAAGTATTTTTGTATCTATCAAAATTCCCGATAATTATTTTAAATTTTACAAGTGGATAATTCGGCAGGGAGAGATATCTTATTTCAGAGATTTCATGCGATACTTTCAAAGGTATTTTGTCTCTTTGCAAAAAGAGGTCAGGGTTTACATATGTCGATTTATTCCGATCTAAACCTTCCTCTATTCTTAAATTTGGGAAAGTGTCCAGCAAATTAATTACTTCTAAGCTCTGTGTTTTCAAAACAAAATCACCACTATCTACATCTATAAGCCCAATTGAGCCTGCATGACTCTTTTTGAAATCATTGAGCATGCGCAAAGTAAAAGCATATTTATAACTTTTTTTACGATCCCATCTTGGCCTTATTGTTACAGCATCAACAAGGCTTTTAGTCTTAGTTTCATAGCTAAATTTAATATTTCGAACTATTCTTTCACTGTATGATTTCAGCAGTATTTGAAGCGCGTTATATAGTGTCTGATCAATTTCCTTTAGCATGGGAAGATAATAGTTGTATGTTTGATAAAGAATCCTTGATGCCTCAAGCTTTCCTTTTACTTTTGCATACTCCTCTATACTTCTTATATTACTGTACCTATCAGCTCCTTTGATAATCAGGATTCTAGGGTCAATGTAGGCTTCTGCAAGTGCATGGCTGAATATTTCTCCTTTTTCCACCTCCTTTACTCCGATTTTAATAAATGGATCTGTGCAGCCCCTGACAAGAAATTCCACAGTTGAATTAGTTGCTCTTAAAATCTCTTTAAAAGCAGTTTCTCTTTCGTCTTCTGTTTTAAGGAGGTCGGCTACATCATGTAATACTGCTCCGGCAATTGTAGCGGCATCATGACCCAATAGAGCTACTATAAGCGCAGTCTCCAGATCATGGGTCAAATAAGATAAAGGCTTACCGTCAAACCCTTCCTGAAAGCGCTTTTTATTCTGGTGATATTTATTTGCCAGGCTTATCGCCCGGGAAATCATATCAAAATCCTGCGGATCGAACTCCCTATCTTTTAAAATTGAAATAAGCTCTGTTGTAAGATGCAGGCCAAGTTTGCTTTGAGAAATTTTGCCTGTCTCGTTTGATAAAACTAGATTCAATAACCCTTTTCCTCCTTTTTTTATAGCAGTGACAACTGATTTTTCAGCCTGATTATGCTCAGCAAGATAAAGGCCTGTCTCAAGCGATTCTATTTGGTTAAATCGACCTGCCGCCCGGTGCAAATAAGCAAAACGTATGGCGCTGCTCATTACATTTCTATTATAATTTGGCAATTCGGTTAATCTGGCCTCAAGAAACTTAATATAATCTGAATTATAAAAATCATCAAGCTTGTCTTTTAATTTAAATTCATCAATGTGAATAAGGTCATCAATCATAGTTATTGAGATGGCAAATATATCTATATATAAACCCGATGCAAGAAATGATTATTGAGTATGCTTTGATATAGTTTTAAATATAAGATTAATAAATCATAAAATATGAGCGAACTATCAGATGTTGTTGATTCTGTAATAAAAGACGCTGATTTATCTCCAGATGTTTCAGGATTTGTTCAAAGAGAGAAAATAAAAGAGATGTTGTATTCTCCAGATTATTATTATCCAGAGAGATACCCAAATGGAACTGATTTATGGACTGATACGGCAAATGCGTATGTTAAATTTTGTAAAGAAAGTTTTACAAATTATGGCCCTAATGGTAAAATACAAAAATTAGATATAGATATTTTTGAAAAAGGTATTGTTAACAGCATAGATAAGTATAAAGCGCTTAAAATAATTTCTTTCGCCTTTGGCACTTTGTTAGAAAAAGAATTCAAGGAATATATCAAAACTATTTAAACTAAATGATAATTAAATTTCAAACTTGTTTCTGTTAAAAAAATTATTAAAAAAAATTCTTAATGCAATCCATACATGAGTATCAACCCTGCCGCAAGCAATGCAATTGTATTGACTACTTTTATCAATGGATTTAATGCAGGTCCTGCAGTATCCTTGAATGGGTCTCCTACTGTATCTCCCACTACTGCTGCCTTATGTGCATCGCTTCCCTTGCCGCCGTAAGCTCCTGATTCAATGTATTTCTTTGCATTGTCCCATGTTGCTCCGCCTGTTGTCATCATTATTGCTAAAAGTAGTCCCGTGACAATTGATCCTGCAAGCAGGCCTCCTAAAGCCTCAGGACCAAGCAGCAATCCAACTGCAAGAGGAGTTAAAACAGCAATGAGCCCTGGAACAATCAATTCTTTTATTGCTGCCTGTGTGCATATATCTACGCATTTTGCATAGTCAGGCTTTGCTTTTCTCTGCATTATCCCATTTATCTCTCTGAATTGCCTTCTTACTTCTTCAACAATCAATGTTGCTGCCCTTCCGACAGCCCTCATTGTCATAGATGCAAAAACAAAAGGCAAAACTCCACCTATAAAGAGGCCTATAACCACTTTATAATCAAGTATGTTGATAACTGTCAGGTGCACTTCTTCTGAGTATGCGACAAACAAGGATAATGCTGCAAGAGCAGCTCCAGCAATTGCAAATCCTTTTGTAACTGCTTTTGTCGTGTTTCCTACTGCGTCAAGCGCGTCTGTGTTATCCCTTACTTTTTCAGATAATCCTGACATCTCTGCAATTCCGCCTGCATTATCTGTTATAGGGCCGAATGAATCAACTGAAACAATGATACCTGTCATTGCCAGCATCGCCATGGCTGCAATTGCAATCCCATAGACTCCTGCAAAGTAATATGAGAAAAAAATTCCGAGGCAGATAACTCCCACAGGAAGAAGCGTGCTTTCCATACCAATAGCCAACCCCATTATGATGTTTGTGCCTGCACCTGTAGTAGATGCCTGTGACACGAGCTGTGTAGGCTTTTTGTCTTTTGATGTGTAATACTCAACTATTGTCCCGATTGCAACAGTTGCTACTAAGCCAGTCAATGCTGCAAAGAAAAATGCTAAATTGCCCATCAGATAGACTGTAACAAAATAAAACCCGACTGCTGACAAAATGGTTGTCACCCATATCCCTAGATTAAGTGCAGACCATATCTTTTCTTTCTCATCAGTTCTTACAACAAGTGTTCCTATAATTGAAGCAAGGATTGCAACTCCACCTAGTGCCATTGGATACACAACAGCATTAGGCACTTGTGCAACAATGGATAATCCTAAGAGCATTGCTGCAATCAATGTAACTGAATATGATTCAAACAAATCAGCTGCCATGCCTGCGCAATCGCCTACATTGTCTCCTACATTGTCTGCAATGACTGCAGGGTTTCTGGGATCATCTTCAGGTATTCCTTTTTCAACTTTCCCGACTAAATCAGCGCCTACGTCTGCACCTTTTGTATAAATTCCACCGCCAACTCTTGCAAACAAGCTGATAAGCGATGCGCCGAATCCGAAGCCAATGATCATTTTTGGATCATTATAGTAACCATACATAAGAGTAATTCCTAAAAGGCCAAGGCCGACAACTGCCATGCCTGTCACAGTGCCTCCTTTAAAACCAATGTCCATAGCTTCTCTTAATCCTTTGTTTGCTGCCTGTGCTGTTCTCACATTTGCCTTTACAGATATCATCATACCGATGAACCCTGCAAGAGCTGAGAGAAGAGCTCCAAAAACAAAAGTAAGCGCTGTCTGTAAGCCTAATAGCGGCCATAAGACAAGAGCCAAAACAACAACAACAACACCTACTGTCTTGTTCTGTCTCCAAAGATATGCTTTTGCTCCCTCTGCAATCGCATCTGAAATCTCCTGCATCTTCTGATTCCCTGCATCCTGCTTTAAGATGTAGAAAGATAGAAATGCCGAATAACCTACAGCTAGTAGACTCATAGCAATAACCAGTGTCAATAACATTTTTTATACCCCCTGAACTTTTTGAATCCTAGAAGTTTCTGTTAATATTTAAAGTTTGCTTAGATATTAAGGTATTCAAAGCTTTTTCATAACTTTATTGAAAAATTTAAAAAATTTTCATAATTTTAAATTTATAATTTAAAAGTTGAAAATCATCAGATTTTCATAATCTTTTTATAACTCTCTCTTCTCCAGTTTAAATATGTCCAAACAAGACAGGATAAAAGACCTTGAGGCTGAGATTAACAAGACACAGTACAATAAAGCTACCCAGCATCACATTGGTCTCCTTAAGGCAAGGATTGCCAAATTAAAAGAAGACATAGACACTGCAAAAAAAGGCAAAGGCAAGCAGGAAGGGTATGTCGTAAAAAAAGCAGGAGATGCAACTGTTGTGATGGTAGGATTTCCTTCTGTCGGTAAATCCACTCTTTTAAACGGCCTCACAAACGCCAATTCAAAAGTTGCAGCCTATGAGTTCACTACATTGACTGTCATCCCCGGAACACTCGATTATAATCATGCAAAAATCCAGATCCTTGATGTCCCGGGAATCGTCCAGGGAGCAGCTGACGGAACAGGAAGGGGAAAAGAAGTATTGTCGGCTGTAAGGTCTGCTGACATGGCCTTGATGATTTTAGACATCAACCAGCTTCACCATCTAAAGATAATAAAAGAAGAACTAAATAAGACAGGGCTTAGGATAAACAAAGAAAAACCGGATATCATAATAAGAAAAGTTCCTAAAGGAGGTATTTCTGTAAGTTCAACAGTCCCTCTCAAGATAAAGAAAGAAACTATCATCGGGATATTGAATGAATTCAGGATAATGAACGCAGATGTCCTTATCAGGAGCAAAGTCACTGAAGATGATATAATTGACTGCGTCGAACAGAACAAGAAATATATCCCGGGATTAATAGTAATAAATAAGATAGATACAGCTGACCCGAAAAAAGTGGCAAAACTAAAAACAGACCATCCAGGTATGGTATTTATTTCAGCAGATAAAAGAGAGAATCTTGAGGAAGTGAAAGAAAAGATATATGAGAAGCTTGGTTTTTTCAGGATCTACTTGAAGCAACCGGGAAAAGAAGCTGACATGAAAGAGCCTTTGATCCTGAAAAAGCCGCATACATTGAGGCATGTGTGCCTTAAACTTCACAAGGATTTTGTTTTAAGGTTCAGGTTTGCCAGGATGTGGGGAAAAAGCGTAAAATATGGCGGCCAGAAGATTACGAATGTTGATCATAATTTGCGTGATGAAGATATAATTGAGCTGCATGTGAAATAGTTAAGGGTAGCAGTAATTTTTATAAACAATACAAAAATCCAGAGATATGCTCTATCACGCCTCGGTGGTGTAGTCAACGGCAACTGGTTACGCTCAGTTGACACGCAACAGAGTGCAAAAAAGCACAATTAATGCCTCGGTGGTGTAGTCCGGCCAATCATCCGGCACTTTCGATGCCGGGACTCGGGTTCGAATCCCGACCGAGGCATTATTCTTTTTATATAAATTAAAATTAATCCGCTTGAGCATTGCGAAACGGATTTTCCCGATGCAACCTGAAAAGGTTGCGTGGGCAATCCCGACCGAGCAGTTATTATCCTTAAAATTTCAAATTTTTAAAAATCGCGTAATTTAAACTGCTCGTCTACGATACCTTTATAAACCCCTTTTTTTTCCAATCATGTATGCAACATCACCATAGTTTCGGCAGGGGAACAAGGCAGAAGTTTTCCAAGCATCACAGGACAAAAGGAAAGATATCTATAAGGAACTTCTTCCAGGAATTTAAGATTGGAGAGAGAGTCACATTGAAAGTAGAGCCTGCTTATCACAAGGCAAGATATTATCCAAGGTTTCACGGAAAGAGCGGGCTTATTACAGAGAAAAGAGGAGACTGCTACAGTATTCTCATTAAAGACGGGGAAAAAGACAAGATGATAATAACCCACCCTGTCCATTTGCAGAGGTCTGAATAAATATGAACCCGAAGATCTTGGAAGAGAAACCAATTAGTGTCTATGATTTGAAAAATGAGTTAAAGAAAATACAGAAGAGAGACCCTGTGCTCTCGCTTAGGACAGGAAAGACTGAAGAGTACATAAACCAATTTACTATCCTTAAAGAGAAAGATGTTGAAGCGCTTGAAAAGGAAATATCTTCTATGGATATACCAAGGATGAAGGATCTCCATGTCAAGAAGATAATAGATACATTGCCTACAAGCGTTGAAGAATTAAAGGTAATAATGCAGGGCTATGCAATAACAATGACAAAAGAGAACATGCAAAAGATAATTTCTGCGATTGAAAAGCATTACCAGCAAAAGCCCGAGCATAAGACATAAGTTTTCTAATTTGAGCAGGTATTAGCTCAAAGACAGCATAAAGTTTAAATACAAAAATAACTAACTAAGTGATTAAAATGATAAAAGAAGAGCACGCAGTTGTCCTAGACTTCCTGCCGCACGGCTATCCGTTTGATAATACTCCGAGTTTCAAAAAGACTGCAATAGTGCAGGCTTTAGGAAAAGAGCATATGTCTCTACTTGAGGCTGTCCCGAAAAAAGACGTCAATCTGCAGATCCATGAAGAGGTCTACATAGGAGAAGGGAAAAGAGATAAGATACATCATGTCAATGGAAAGCTTGACCCGAACAAGTTGACAGCAACAGCAAGAGCTGAACTTGAGTTTGTAGTAAAAGATATTGTAGCCAAGAATGAGAAGACTTTTGTTGACTTTTTCAATAAGGCCCAGCCTTTGACAACAAGGATGCATGTCCTTGAGCTTTTGCCTGGACTTGGAAAGAAGCACATGTGGGAGATAGTTGAAGAAAGGGGAAATGAGCCTTTCAAATCTTTTGATGACTTAAAAGCCAGGGTAAAACTGCTTCCTGACCCTTCAAAGATTGTGATAAAAAGAATTGTCTCAGAGATATTAGGACAGGAAAAATACAGTATATTTGTAGGCAGATAAACTTTTTATTCCGAACTGAATTATTCAGTGCTTTCTATAAAAAGAGTTTGATTATACATGTACCATTTCTGGTCATAGCCTGCTAGTTCAACTGCATCGACTTCGTTCCAGCCATGTATATCTGTATCAAAAGTGATTTTAATCTTGTCAGACAGAAAAGGAGCCATTGTCTTTGTGATGTTTCCTTCTTTTAATTCATAGCCTACAGTAAAAAAACCTGGACATAGCTTGCTCTTGCTTCTTCCTTCCCATAATGTCCTATAGCTTCCGGCTTCATTATCTAATATTTCTACTCTTATTACAGATCCAGGGCCAAAACTCTCTTTTATGCTTATGCGAGAAACATAAACTTCTTTTTCATATCCTAGTTCAAGCCACTGTTCACCATTGTCTTCTTTGCTTGCTGTCCAAGCCATGCCGCTATCTTCGCATTTCTCTACATCAGGAGCGCCTGTTGCTGCATACGGACTCTGGTCGTCTCTGTTGCCGCCGTATATTCCTCCATATGCATCGCTTGCTGCAGCTGTTATGGCCCATTGCTTTATTTCTTTTGGCGGCTCAATAACTTCTTTTTTACTAAATAATGTACAGGCAGTCAGCATACATATAGCAAGTATAAATACGATAAGAAATTTTGATTTCATGCATTTTTTTATTTATTTTGACCTATATAAAGTTTTTGCCTTAAAATTTTTAAATTGCCATAATTTCACATTGCAAATGGGGAAAAAAATACACTATGTCTTGATTTTTCTTATGGTGCTGGGGATTCTGGATTCAGCATACCTAGCTTATTTGCATTATTCAGGCTCAAGCTCTAAATTTTGCCAGGAGCTTGGCAATTTCGATTGCGACCTTGTGAATAAGAGCTCCTTTTCAGAGCTTACTGGAATCCTCGATTATTTTGGAATAGATTTCTACCTGCCTATCCCGAATTCCGTTCTCGGCATAATTGCGTTTTCAATCATGCTCGGGATAAATATACTTCTGATTAATAATATCAGGATCTTAGGCCATAAATTCAGCAAAAAGGAATTATACGCTGCTCTCTTAGTATTGTCTATAATCAGCTTTGTTTTCGGCCTTTTTTTAGTGTATATCCAGGAGTTTGTTTTACGGGCATGGTGCCTGTTCTGCCTTATAATGGATTTAATAATATTATTGAACCTAATCCTTGTTTTTTTGCTGAAAAACAGAAAATTCAGGTAGGTTTACTTTTATGGCTTTCGAAAGATTTAAAAAAGAAAACCAAAAGCTTTATAAAGCAATTCCTTGTTCTATTTAAAAAGTTTTTGCGGATTATCGTCGAAAATTCATTAAAATCATCAAATAAACAATTTCGGGGGTAGAGTTGTATGGATAGAGAATACGTAAAGAAGTGTCCTGAGTGCGGTGGCACAAACTTGTTCTATAATAAGGAAAAAGGAGAAGTCATCTGCAAGGAATGCGGGCTTGTCGTCGAAGACAAGATGGTTGATTTCGGGCAGGACTGGAGAGAATTTGATTCTGATGGTGCTGAACTCAGGAGAAGGACAGGAGCGCCTATCACATATACACAGTATGACCAGGGGTTAGGGACTGAAGTAGGAAGGAAGGCTGACCTATATAACTTAGAGAAAAAGACAAAGAACAAATTCTTCAGATTAAGGAAATGGCAGTACAGGATATCAACAGCAATTGAGAGAAACCTAAAGCTTGCCCTAGCTGAACTAAAGAGAGTTTCCTCTTACTTAAAATTGCCAAAATCAGTAGAAGAAGAAGCAGCAAGAATCTATACTCTGGCAGTCCAAAGAGGCCTTGTCAGAGGTAGGAGCATGGAATCTGTTGTCGCAGGCGCATTGTATGCTGCATGCAGAAGACACGAAGTACCAAGGACTCTTGACGAATTGTCTGAAGCATCAGGCATTGAAAAAAAGGAAGTCGGAAGGACATACAGGTTTATAACAAGAGAGCTTGCAATAACAATTTTGCCTAGCAATCCAATAGATTATATCCCGAGATTTTCAAGTTCGCTCAGGCTTACGCCAAAGACCCAGTCCAAGGCTGTAGAGATAATTGAGCAGGCGCAAGGTGCTGAGCTAACATCAGGAAGAGGACCTACAGGTATCGCTGCTGCAGGATTGTATGTCGCAGCCCTGATAAACGGCGAGAAAAGGACCCAGAGGGAAGTTGCTGATGTTGCAGGTGTTACAGAAGTAACTATCAGGAACAGGTACAAGGAACTTCTGGATAAGCTGGAACTTGAAAAGGACATCAAGAAAATCAAAAAAAAGCTTAAGGAATGAATCAATTCTATGAATAGAAAATTATTTTTTCTTTATTTCGTGGTTCTTTGCATAATATTCTTAATTCTGATTTTTAATGCGGCTATTTTGCCAAAAAGCATAAGTAATGAGAGTAGCGAAAATGACTTTTTATGCAAAGAATGCAATGTATTGATAATAACTCTTGATGCTCTAAGGGCTGATCACCTGGGAATATATGGCTATTATAGGAATACAAGCCCAAACATTGACAGCCTGGCAAAACAAGGCGTTATTTTTGATAACTATATCTCTAATGGTGCAGTTACATTTGTTTCCCTACCTTCTCTCATGACATCTCTTTACCCAGAAAACTCTGGCTTTTTCTTAGACCCTTCAGATAACTCAAAAACATATTATTTTTTTGTTCCTCAAAATTATATAAAATTAGCTGATGAGCTCAGATTTGCAGGATACCATACTGTTGCGCTAATTAATAGTAAGATTGTAAAGTTTACAGGAGCATTGGATGGATTTGATGAAGAAGAAATTTTTGATTCCAGCAACGATTCACTAGTTGCAGACAGGGCAATAGATGTTTTTGAAAAATTTAAAAACAAAAAAACGTTCGTATGGATACATTTCATTTCACCACATACACCATATACCCCTCCATATCCTTACAATGAAACTTTTTTTTCGGATGCTTTCTATAATGCTACAAGACAAGTTCCAGCGAATTCTACTTATCCTAATAAAGACGAATGGTATCTTGGTGTTAATGAAACAGATTATTACATTTCGCAATACGATGGTGAGATAAGGCACATTGACAATGAAATAAAAAGGCTTCTTATAGCCTTACAGGATAAAGGTGTTCTGAATAATACTCTTATAGTAATAAGTTCAGATCATGGGGAAGAATTTGGCGAGCATAGCGGTTATTTTTTTCACGGGTCCCTTTTTGATCAGGACCTTAAAGTCCCATTAATAATTTACAATTCTCGCTGGCCTCTTAATCAAACCACTATAAGACAACAAGTCCAAGCAGTTGATTTATATCCAAGTCTTCTGGATATTCTGCAGATTAAAAAAATAAATGACCATATAGATGGGAAAAGTTTTTATGATTTGATTGCAGGGAAAAACTATACGGAAAGGGTCGCAATATCAAAGACAACTTCTTATGACTCTGTTTCTTATAGAACTAGAAAATGGAAAGTTGTTGTTTCGCCTGATGATCTTCCTGAAGTATACAATCTAGAGAATGATCCTGAAGAAAGGCATGATCTCTTTTCATACTATGATTCCTATAAAGATCACATGGATGAAGAACTGCGTCAAATAATAGAAAACCATCAATCAAGGTAACCTTGTGATTTTAATCTCTTTATGATTGCTTCCCTATCTTCCTGGGATAAGTTATTTGTAGGATATGCTTTGTTATCTTTAATTTCTGTTGAACCGGCTTTTATATTTTTAGGAGACCCCATGTCATTAAAAAAAACAAAAATCCCGTATATAATCAAAAAAGCAATAAAAATGGAGATAAGTGATAAAAAAAACTTCTTCATTTCTCAGGCTCTTTTATCATTTAAATATGACATACTCCCCACCCTAAAGGGATGGGGTTTCTAGTTAAGGGCTAGCTAGGCAAAAGCAACATTGTGATGTTGCTCTTGGTTCTGAATATAAATTGTCATTGCATCCAAATCGTTATATCC